>Ga0123357_10004943_pt1 | contig 15821 bp, 7 predicted proteins | sample TergutEmb28metaG_FD_89873 | JGI IMG/M metagenome (GOLD analysis project Ga0123357, IMG submission 89873) | Embiratermes neotenicus P4 segment gut microbial communities from Petit-Saut dam, French Guiana - Emb289 P4 | ecosystem: Host-associated > Arthropoda: Insects > Digestive system > Gut ... | reverse complement strand
GCTGCTCGTTACAAACCCCGGTCCGTAAAGATCCATTCGCTGATTGACGTACTTGCTGAAAAAATTATTGGCAGTCAGGGCAATGCTTCCATTCTTATTCCAAAACAGTTTTCTGATGGCAATATTATAGGATGTGAAGGATGGATAATTACCTTGCGCTTCGTGATGCCGCGAATTGAAAGCGCCAAAAAATTCCGCCGCAAAATTCTTCGGCAACTGATACGAAGCATTTATATTGAAACGGTATATGGTGCCGTGTGAATTGTATCCGGCATCTACCTGATTGATCGTACGTCTGTAGAAAAAAGTAAAATTGGAACGCAGGTTTAGATTTTTATCTATATGGAAATCTAAAAACAGATTGGCGCCCGTATTTTTCTCAATGCCGATATTTTTCCGAACGGAAACGGTTGTATTGAAATAAGTAGTATCGCCGATCTGGATAGACTGATAATAAGTAGAATATGATTGTATGTCGCCATGGTTTTGCCTGTAAAACAAGCTAACCATAAATGAGCCTGTTTTACCCAAATCTTTATTATAGGAGGCTTCAAACCGATCCCCTATCTCAGGCATTAAATCAGAATTTCCCATAGAGATGCTGGTGGGGTCGCTCGTATTGATAAAAGGATCCAAATCCTCATAGTCGGGGCGTTCGATTCTTCTGGTGTAGCTCAACTTGACTGTTTGGGTTTCTCCTATTTTTTTCATCAGGAAAATAGAGGGAACAAAAATGTTGTAATTTTTATGAATGGTTTGCTGCGCATCTGCATAAAACGCATTGATTTGAGTCCATTCGTCGCGTCCGCCGATTCTTGCGCTGAACGTTTTACCGATAGGAAAAGTTAATTCGGCATAAGCTGCATATACTTTTTGATGATAGTCAAAACTGTTCGACAGGGAAGAATTGTAGAGATAATCGGTAGCGGCAGGATTCCACTTCAAAACATCGGCAATGCTGGAAACGTCATATCCGTTGAATTTTCCGCCTATTCCAAGATTTATGTCTTTATGCAGAGGCTGTACATAATCTACCGTCGCCTCATATTCATTTTCTTTTGCGGGATTGGCGTTTCGAGTGCCGTATATCAAAGAATCCTGCGGCTGAAGGTATTGATTGTTGTTAGCCGTTCTGGAATTATGCCCAAAACTGCCATCCATGGCTATTTCCAATTGCCGGTCTTCATTTTCAAAAGTGTGCTGATAATTCAGGCTTGGGTCAAAACTGTATTCCGAGAAGGCGCCTGTTGTGTTGTTGATGGAATAAATATCCGACAAAATATTTCCTCCAAAATCTTGACTCTGCGCCGACTGGTTGATGCTCCCCATTGACTTGTTGCCAAAACGGGAATAATTTAAAGCGCCCGTAATACTGTTAATTGAGTCCGGATTCCAGTCAAAACCGCCTCCCGCCTGAAATCCATGCCGCGTAAAACTGCCGCTGCCTGTTTGGCGCAACAAGTTATTTGTTTGGGCGACGGTATCGATCGAAGTCCGTTTCAAATCGGTTTGCGTGGTAGTGGATAGCCGGTCGTTCCCATTCACAAACGCATTTACTCCAAACTTGCCCTTCCGCGCATGAAAATTGAAAGAACCGTTTTGCATAATTGTTCCAGCTGTTAAAGATACATTTCCGTTTATGCCTTGCAGCGTGTTGTGTTTAAGTATGATATTAATGATGCCGCTCGTGCCTTGCGCATCATACTTGGCGCCCGGATTGGTAATCACCTCAATACTCTTTATTTGATTGGCGGGAATGGATTGCAATACGTCCGTAATATTACTTCCGAAAATAGTAGAAGGTTTTCCGTCAATTAGGAACCGGACGCCGGTACCGCCGGCTAACTCCACATTGCCGTCCACATCGACCGAAACCATCGGCACTTTTTTCAGAACATCCGTTGCCACGCCGGTTTGAGAGGTAATATCTTTTTCGGCATTGTAGATTATTTTATCCAATTTATTTTCCACCGATTTGGCAGTGGCAGTCACCACTACGGAATTTAACATCATGGCATCAGTTTCCATCAGTATATTTCCCAAATCAACCAAAGGTTTTCCTTTTGTAAAGGCTACTGCTTTGGATATTGTTTTATATCCAAGCATTTGAGCAATTAGCCTGTATTCTCCAAAAGGTATCTTATTCAAATGAAATAATCCTGTGGAATCGGTAGCTGTATAATTTAAAGCTTTGGTTGTGTCTTTTACAGCGTAAAGCGATATATCTGCAAATTCGATAGGCGCGTTTTTTTCCACTAACCTGCCCTTCACGGAACCGGATTCTTGCGAATAGGCGGAAACGTAAAAGAGACAGAAAAAAGCAAACAATAGCGATTTGTTGGTAAAAGAGGATGCAAAACAATCGAAACGTTTATGTTTCATATCATTGATTTTTAAATTTGATGCAAAATTACATTTTAATATTGTAGAAATATTGAATTATGGGATTGATATTTATATTTCTTTCGGTTTCTGTTTAGATCAAAATTTTTCAATGGAATATGGATGCAATCATCTGCTACCATTTCGCGAAAAATATTATTCAAAAAGAAAATATTCAATTCGATTATTTATCAATGTGTAAATAGTTAACAAATTTTATTAGCAAAATATTCTAAAATTATCCTGTTTTAGATTTATTTTGTTATTTCAAATATTTATATTAATTTTGTCCTTTAAAATTAAATACTCAAAAATTATGGCACAGGTATCAGAACGTTTAGCAAGTTTGGCGCCGTCGGAAACACTGGCGATGTCACAAAAAAGCAATGAGTTAAAGGCACAGGGAATTGATGTGATCAATTTGAGCGTAGGAGAACCCGATTTTTTCACTCCTGACTTTATTAAAGAAGCGGCTCACAAAGCGATAGATGCGAATTTTTCTTTTTATCCGCCGGTCACGGGCTATCTTTCGCTACGGAATGCGATTGTTGATAAATTGAAACGGGAAAATGGACTGGATTACACGGCGGAACAAATTGTCTGTTCCAATGGCGCCAAACAATCGGTTTGTAATGTACTTCTTTGTATCGTAGGACCGGGCGATGAAGTGATTGTTCCCGCTCCTTACTGGGTGAGCTATGTAGAAATGGTTAAATTAGCGGAAGGAACCAATGTGATTGTTACAGCCGGAATCGATCAGGATTTCAAGATTACGCCCGCACAATTGAAAGCGGCTATTACTCCGAAAACCAAAGCGATTATTCTTTGCTCGCCTTCCAATCCGACCGGAAGCGTTTATTCGCGGGAAGAACTGAAAGGCTTGGCGGATGTGTTGGCAGCTTATCCCAATATTACGATTATTTCCGATGAGATATACGAACATATCAATTATATAGGTAAACACGAAAGTATCGCTCAGTTCGAGTCGGTTCGCGACCGGGTAGTGATTGTGAACGGCGTTTCCAAAGCGTATGCGATGACCGGTTGGCGTCTGGGATGGATTGCCGCTCCAATGTGGATTGCATCGGCTTGCAATAAACTTCAGGGACAATATACTTCCGCTGCAAGCAGTATTGCAGAAAAAGCAGCCGAAGCCGCTTACAAAGGACCTCAGGATTGTGTGGCGGAAATGCGCGAAGCCTTCAAACGCCGGCGCGATTTGATGATGGATTTGGCGAAAGATATTCCGGGACTGAAAGTGAACCGCCCGAACGGCGCTTTTTATCTCTTTCCCGATTGCAGCGTTTATATTGGCAAATCGTTCAAAGGGAAAAAGATCGAACATTCGGCAGATTTGGCTATGTATCTTTTGGAAGAAGGGCATGTTGCATCGGTTGGCGGTTTGGCGTTCGGCGCTCCCGAATGCGTCCGTTTTTCGTATGCCTCTTCCGACGACCAATTGATTGAAGCCATGCACCGTGTGAAAAAGGCGCTTGCTGAATTAAAATAATGTCACTAAATATCCTGAATAAATATACTGAAATTAACCGCGCCGTAAACCCGCCGTTGCGAAAATCCGGGCAAATGCGAGAAATCGTATTCTTTAGGATGCTCCATCACAAAAACCCCATCCGGATTTAACAAATGATGCGAAAGTATGTTTTCCGGAATTTGAGATAATTCAGGAAAGGCATAAGGCGGATCGGCAAAAATAAAATCAAATGTCCGGTTCACCGATGCGATGTATTTCATTGCATCGGTTTTTATGGTTAGTAATTGATCGGCTTTTAATTCGTCTTTTATTTTTTTGATGAAAGCATAATGCGCAGCATCTCTTTCTACGCAAACCACTTCACGGCAACCTCTTGAGAGCAGTTCAAAACTGATGCTTCCCGTTCCGGCAAACAGATCTAAAGCGACTGCATCTTCCAAATCGATCAGATTCCGGATGACGTTAAAAATATTTTCTTTGGCAAAGTCGGTGGTAGGACGGGCTTTGAAATTATGAGGAATATCAAATCGCCGGCTTTTGTATTTTCCGCTTATAATTCGCATAAGGAAATCGCTGTTAATTCAAAGGGAATACAACCGGTATTGACGTTCTCGAGTTGAATTTCGGGAGGAATTGCCTGAAAATGGATCTGTTGGATATAAAGCGCTAATTTTTTTACTAATTCTTCCTTAAAAACGTTATTCCCGACGATATGAAGATAATCATCCAACTGATTAAATTGCAGTTGCTTCCAAGCGAATAGAATATAATAAAGCGCTTCCGGTAAATCTTTACATGGGAAATAATTCCCAAACAAAAAAGCGCCTTTCGAAAAACAAAAAATATCCAATCCGTTTTTTTGTAGATTAACTACCATCCGACAGGCGGCGCTTTTCTTACTCTCCTTCAAAAAACAGGTAATCAGCGGCGTCGAATAGTGGATAAATTCCGGTTGGGCAAACGAGCGGAGCATGAACTGGTGAACAGCCTCCGGCAATTGGTACACGACGGTGATTCCGGCGGCGGAGACAGAATTGCTTAAAGCTATTCCCTGTCGACCGGAAAACAGGAAATCCGTAAAATCGTTCCGGTACCGGTCTTTGTACAGTGAATCGGGAATAAATATAAAGTCCGGCGTGCGGCTCATTATCCAGACTTTCCGGAAAGGCAAAGAAAAAAAAGCCTGTTCAAAAAACATTTCTCTGAAAACGGAGAAGGAGTCGGTTTGATTATCAACTGCCAGTTCTCTGTAAAAATAAGAACCGGCTTCTTTCGGATTGTATATGGAAAAAGAAAACTGTTCCCTACCCGTATAAATCGTCAGAATGGATTGTTCGGGATGATCTATATTTCTATCTTCCATTATTTGTTTCACACAAAAGTCGTTTTATTATGCAAATGTAAGAAAAAATTCGTTTCAACCGGCTAAAAACAAGTTTTTGCTCAAAAGAAAAGTATTAATGGGTAACAATATTGAAATGAGCGAGCTGATTAAAAACAAATCTTTTCCTAAAGAATTCATCCTTAAATCATGACACATTATTATAGTTTTGGGAAATGCGTAGCGTTTAAGCGTTTATAGCTTTAAGTAACTTGTTGATTTTCACAGAGAGGATCAGGAGGTCTGAAATTTTTATTTTTACCGATTCCGACAAAACAAATAAGAAATTGAGCAAAGCAAAGTCTCATTTTTATTGTTCTTTTGTTAAATTATTTTGATTATTTTAACAAAAAAATTATGGTATTTTATGATTCATTCCACAAGTAAAAAATTCTTATTGATTTTGTGTTGCGTGCTACTTTCCGCAACAACGTTTGCTCAACTAAAAGTGAACGGAAAAATAACAGATACCTCCGGAGAACCGATAATTGGGGTAAGTGTGGGAGTAAAAGGGACAACAACAGGCGTCATGTCCGACGCTCGCGGTGAATATGCCATTGTGGTACCCGATACTCGGGCGATACTTTCATTTTCCTATATTGGATATGAAAAACAAGAAATGGTAGTTGGCAACAATACCATTATTGATGTAACTTTGAAAGAAAGTACAAAAGAATTGGACGAGGTTGTTGTTGTCGGATTCGGTACTCAGAAAAAAGTCAATTTAACCGGAGCAATAAGCGCGGTAGGTGCGGAAGTCTTTGAAAATCGTCCGGTGGCTAATATTGGTCAGGCATTGCAAGGCGTTGTTCCAAACCTGAACATTTCAATCACCAACGGCGCTCCGAATACCGTGCCAGATTTCAATATCCGCGGTGGAACATCCATAGTGAAAAACAGCGATGGGACTTGGAGCGTAAGTCGCGGCGCTCCATTGATTCTGGTTGATGGAGTGGAATATAGCGCCACGATGTTGAATCAGATTAATCCAAACGATATTGAAAACATGAGTGTCATCAAGGATGCTTCAGCGGCAGCTATCTATGGAACAAAAGCTACTTACGGCGTGATGTTGATTCAAACAAAATCGGGCAAATTAGGGCAAAAAGGGAAAGTAAGCTACAGCTACGACCTTTCGTTTGACAAGGCTTCAGCTATCCCCGATATTCTGGACGCTTATACGCTGCAAAAATCGGCAATGGACAAGACGCAATGGACGGGAGGATCTGTGAGTACCGCCGATGAAACAAGACTGACAGCTATCCAAAAATACATGGACGATCCCAAACCTGAAAATGCGTGGTATATGAAAGGAAGCGCCATCGACTGGGTTGCCAATATTAACCCTTACAGCCTTGCTCTCCGTAACGCAGCCCCTATGCAAAAACATAACCTGAGCATACAGGGCGGTTCCGACAAAGTGACCTATTATTTATCTTTAGGTTTTCAAAACGAAGAAGGACTGTACAAAATCAGCCCCGACGTTTATAAGCGTTATAATGGAATGATACGCGTAAATGCCAAGGTAAGCAACCGGTTTAGCGTGGACGGACGATTGAACTACAATCGCACCACCTACGAAGCGCCCTATCTGGTAGGTGGAAAAGGTACCGTTTGGTCGGCTATGAAAGGAGGTGAAACAGCAAAAAATATAAATATGCCCCTTATGACCGGCCCTAACGATCCGATTCCCAACGCTTATACCGATAACATTCTTTCGTGGCTGTCGTATGGCGCAAAAACAAATTCATTATCATACACTACCGCCATGTCTGTGTCTCCCGAGTTTGATATTATACCCAATGTATTAAAAGCGAAAGCCGACTTGTCGTTTACGCCTCAAGCCTCCTCTTCTCAACGCCATAGCCCGGAACATCAATACGTAACGGTCAGTTGGGATAACATGGTAGCCGAACAAGCCGAAGCTCAGGATAATAGAGGACAATTAATGAAAAATTCGACGGATAATTATCTTATTAATGCCTATCTTGATTTCAATAAGACATTTGCCAAAAAACACGCTCTTTCGGCTATTCTCGGATTCAGTCAGGAATATGTTGACTACAGTTCGCTTACGGTCGATTTAAGAGGATTGTTTTCACCGGACGTACTGAATCCTTCCGCTGCCGAAGATGTTACGCTGCACACGCAAACAACGGAAGCACAAAAACGTAGCTCACGCGGCGTATTCGGCAGGATCAATTACATATTTGACAATCGCTACCTGCTGGAAATCAATGACCGGTACGACGGAAGCTCACGTTTCCCAAAGAATCAACGCTTCGTATCGTTCCCTTCTTTCTCTGCAGGTTGGATTATATCGCAAGAAAATTTCATGGAATTTTCAAAAGCATGGCTGGATCACCTGAAAATCAAAGGATCGTGGGGTAAATTAGGTAGTCAACCTGACAATTATTATCCTTATCAATCGATAATGAGCTCCGGTGCAGCATCTTATCTTATTGACGGTAATTGGGTTAGTTATGTTGGCGCTCCCGGTTTGGTTTCGCCTACATTGACATGGCAAAAAGCGACGACCACCAATGTCGGAGTTGAAGCTTATTTCTTAAAAAACAGGCTACAAGCAGAATTTAATAAATATAAACGAAGAGTAACCGATATTTTGCTCGATGGCGAAATTCCATATCCTACCGTACTCGGAACCGCTGCACCGCAAGTAAACAGCGGAATACTTGATTCTTACGGATGGGAATTGACGCTGAATTGGCACGATGCATTAGCCAACGGTATCAAATACAAAGTCGGATTTGTTTTGTCGGATGAATTAACCAAAGTGGTAAAATTTGCAGGCAATCCTACCAAACTGTTATCAACACTATACGACGGGATGGTCACCGGTAACATTTGGGGATATGAAACCGGAGGCATTGTACAGCAATCGGATTTAGTTCCCGATCCAAACAAACAGGGCGCATGGATTTTCTACGGGCCTAAATCGCCCGGATCCACCTACTGGCCCGGATATCTGTGGTACAGGGATAGTAATGGCGACGGACTTATCAATACCGGAGCAAATACCCTTGACAATCACGGCGATTTGAAACTGCTCGGAAACAGTACGCCGCGCTATCGTTTTGGTATCACAGGGGATATCAGTTATAAAGGATTTGACCTCAACATATTCTTTCAGGGAATCGGTAAAAGGGATCTTTGGATTAGCAATACTTCGTATTGGGGAGGCGGAGCAGGATCACGCTGGATGTACGACCGCTCATGGACGCCGGATCGCACCGACGCTAAATATCCCATGTACACGTCTACCGTCAGCACCACATCCGCCTACATGTTTAATGGCTCGTATATTCGTTTGAAACAGGCAATTATTGGTTATACACTGCCTCAACAGTTAACAAGAAAAGTGAGTGTAGACCGATTACGGTTCACTGTTTCCGGATTCAATATATTTACTGTTACGAGTATTCCGAAAGTATTTGATCCCGACCAGATTTCGGATGATTATCCTCAACGAAAAACTTTGGCATTCGGAGCGCAAATAACATTTTAATAGTTTATACTTTATAAATCTTCATTAATTATAATTACAGATGAATATGAAAAATCTAAAATATTATATCCTATTATGCTTAACAGGTTTATTTCTGTTTCCGGCATGTAATAACGATTTTTTACAGCAAGACCCTATTCAGGATTTAGCGGAAGGTTCTTTCCTTAAAAATGAAGGAGATTTGCCTTATTATCTTAATCAGCTATATAACAAATATTTAATCGGACATCAATATGATTGGGCATACGACAGGGTGGCGCCTTTTTATGATATACAAGGCAGTCCGATTATCTATAAAGATCTTTTCTCCGATAATATGGTAAAATCGGGCGATGCAAGCAGCCGGTTAAATGAGTCGTACAGAACGCCGTCAAGTGGAAGCAACGAAGGTTGGACATGGGATAATTTACGTCTTGTCAATTATTTTCTACGTAATTACCGCCAGGCTGAAGCTTCGGTCAGCGATCCTGCCGAGTTGGACAAATGGGCGGCGGAAGCTTATTTCTTCAAAGCTATGGATTATTATCAGAAAGTAGTTATCTTCGGCGATGTGCCTTGGTACACGTATGATATGAATATTGATTCGCCCGAGCTTTATGCCCCGCGAACAAAACGTGAAACAGTGATGGATTCCGTGCTTTGGTGTATTAATTATGCCGTAGAACACATACAGGATAATCAAAGTCCCAATGGTCGCATTAACCGTGATATGGCAAATTTCTTGAAAGCGCGTATTTGCCTATTTGAAGGAACTTTCCGGAAGTATCATACCGAGTTGAGTTTACAAAGCACGGCAAACAAATACTTGCAGGAATGTGTAACTGCCTGCGAAGCCATTATAGCGACAAATCGCTATCAATTGTATAACACAGGTACAGACCCTTATTGGAAATTATTCACCTTTAAACAAACTCCTTCTTTAGACGGAGAAAAAGAAGCCATTTTAGCAAGGACTTACGATGGCGTGAATTTAGGGCATGCAACGCAACGTTATTACGAGCAGAATAATGGCGGCGCTGCCGGACGTTACAGTAAAGGGGCTACGCGCGGTCTTGTCGATGAATATCTTTGCGAAGACGGGCGTCCGATTTATACCGGCGGAACGGAAGGAAACTATACGGTTAATCCGCTTTTCAAAGGATACGACGGTTTGTGGACGGAATTAGATAACCGCGACCCGCGTTTGCGTCAAACCATAGCCCGCCCCGGAGAATATCTGACCATTACCGTTCCGGGCGCCGGAGTAATGGATCAATCAAAGTACGGAATAGTCTATCCGGCTATTGGATACAATTACACAACAGCTCCGGGAACAACCGTAACAGGTTACACATTCATCAAGCACTGGATGTGCGATAAGGAAGAATACGACGCTGTAACTCTCGGTAAACAAACGGCAATCATTTTTCGCTACGGCGAACTATTGCTGATGCTGGCGGAAGCTAAAGCAGAATTGGGAACCATTACAAACGAAGATTTAGACCTCACGATTAATGCGTTAAGAATACGCGCCGGATTTGATTTTACAAAATACCCGAATGCACGGCTAAGCCTGCAGAATATTCCCGCCGACCCGCGTTTAGATAAAATTTATGCCGAAAAATTAGATTATCCCGTTTCCCCGCTATTGCGTGAGATACGCAGGGAACGCAGGGTAGAAATGGTATTGGAAGGTTTGCGTTATGAAGACTTGATGCGTTGGAAAGCAGGCGAACTGTTTACTGTTCCCTTGAGAGGAATGAAGTTTACGGCGGAAAAACAAAAACTTTATGACGGCAGTAATACCAAGCCGCCGATTACGGCAGTGAAAGCAGCTATTGGAACGGAAGTTTGGGTCGATAACGAAGGATTCCTGATTGCCTACCCAAGAGATACAAGAGTAATACAAGGAGCGCTGCCCTGGAGCGATCGCCGTTATTACTGGCCGATACCTTTTGACCAGTTGACGCTAAACAAAAACCTTACCCAAACGCCGGGTTGGGAAGATATTCAACGATAGTGAATCCTCTATTTTAAATGATAAAATATTAATTGTATTTTTGTATGAAAAAAATTATTTCTTTTTTAATATATACATGTATTGTTTCCTGTATCATTTTTGCCGGATGTGAAAAAGATAAGGACAGCGGACTGATTACGGCAATTACAATAGAAGAGGCAGTTTATGTACAAAGTATCAACAGTATGCAGATTGCTCTGAAAGACAATGCTACGTTGCAACTTACGCCTTTCATTATGCCGCAAGGAGCGACTAACAAAATGATAAAATATTCGAATAAATATCCTAACTTGATGGAAGTCAGAGAAAGCGGATTAATTACGGCAAAAGCCGTAGGTACCGATACATTGACGGTGAGTGCAACCGACGGTTCGGGAGTAACAGTATCTTATCAGGTACTAATCTCAGACCATCAGGTAAAAGCCACAGCGATTAATGTAACGGCGGCAGGAAGCAACATGGTGCTGAAAATAGGCGGTTCGCCTTTCGACCTTAGCGCTTGCGTAACGCTTTCTCCGGCAGATACATGGAATCAGGTAGTCGCTTACAAATCCAATAATGAAGCGGTTGCTGCCGTATCGGAAAAGGGAATTGTGAGTCCGGTAGGAGTTGGTAATACAACCATAACAATAACAACTACCGATGGAAGCAATATTTCCAGAGACTGTAATGTTACCGTACAGGATCTTGTTCAAACATGGAATGAAATCAACCATGCGAATTGGACGGTAACAACGCAAACCGGAACCGGTTACGATTATGTGCCCGATGGGTGGTCGGCTGCGCTTAGCGCATTTACTACCGGACAGCCCGAACATTTATTCGACGGCGATGCCGGCACCTATCTGTCGCTTTGCAAACCCGGTAAAAGTTATGCTCCGGGCAACGGCGCTGACCCGGTTCCTGCGCAGCCATCCGATTTCTTGCCTTCATTTACAGTTGATATGAAATCACAGCAAACTTTCAACTATATTAAATGGGCGCATCGCTATGGGAACAATCCTGCCGGCGGAGGCAACAACTATAATTACCTCCGGGTATATGGCGTTAACCTGTACGGTAGTAACGACGGAAGCGCCTTTACTCCAATCAATACGGAAGGAATCGTCTGGATTCCTAATATAGGCGGATATGCAGGTCAAGTAGGAACCGCCGATCCGACTGTTTATAAAATTGAAATACCCGCATCCACCTATCGCTATCTCAAAGTTGAGCTCGCAATGTGGAGCGATATCTATAACAGCCAGAATCCCGATTTTCCCGGAACCGGTGCGGCAGCCGGCAGCACGATGCAAATCGGTGAATTTGGATTGGGAAATGTGGTTTGGGAATAATGGATTAGCATGAAACAGCTTTTTTTATTAGTAGCTTTTATATCCTTATCCGGACTAAATGCGTTTAATCTGACCAATCACGACCTTCTCCCTGCGATGGAGAAGGTCGCTGATTGGCAAATTGATCAGTTTACATACAGTAATACTGATAATTTACATGCAGTAAACGGCATCAGTTATGGGCGTGAAACACTCGGTTTCAATCAGGATTGGGTATTCAAAAAAGGCGCTATTCCTCCCGACTCTCTTCTTTTTCAAGAAAGCACACAAGACAATTGGCAACCGGTTAACATTCCTCATACATGGAATGCCACCGACATGCAAACCGGTCAAAACAATTTTTATGCAGGCGAATGTTGCTACAAAAAAACTTTTTTCCCTGATAATAACCTGAAAAATAAACGCGTTTTTTTACGTTTCGAAGGAGTGGCTTCGGTCGCCGAAGTATATGTCAATTCGCAGTTTGCAGGAAATCATAAAGGCGGATATTCGGCTTTTGCCGTCGAGTTGACCAAACTGCTGAAATACGGAGAAAAAAATGAACTGTTGGTCAAAGTGAGCAACGCATCGCGTCCGGACGTGATTCCAATTAATCATACTCTTTTTGGAGTTTATGGCGGCATCTACCGTCCGGTTGAATTGATTATTACGGAAAACGTTAATATTGCCGTCACCGATTACGCATCGCCCGGGGTATATATCAGTCAGAAAAACGTGAACAGGAAGCAAGCCGAAATAAACATCCGCGTAAAATTGGAAAATCGCAATCACGAAAAACAAACGGTCGTACTGGAAAACCTGATCAGCGATGCCAAAGGAAAAGCGGTCGCAAGGCAGGAATCCGAAATAGAACTTCTTCCGCAAGGCAGGCAAACGGCGGAGCAAAACTTCGTCATCAAAAAACCAAGATTATGGCAAGGACTCGAAGATCCATATCTTTATCGTGTTACCACGCAATTGAAACTTAACGGCAAGCCGGCGGACGAAATCGTTCAGCCCTTGGGATTGCGCCATATTGAACTGAAAGCGGGCGACGGCATGTATCTCAACGGAATTAAAACGCCCATGTATGGCGTATGCCGCCATCAGGATTGGTGGGAACTCGGAAGCGCGCTCACTAACGAACAGCACGACGCCGACTTAGCCATCATCCGCGAGCTGGGCGCTACAACCATCCGGCTGGCTCATTACCAGCAGTCGGAATATTTCTATGCGAAATGCGACAGTATCGGTTTCATGGTCTGGGCTGAAATACCTTTTGTGAACAAGGTTTCAACAAAAGAAGGAGAAAATGCCAAACAACAACTCACCGAACTGATCCGGCAGAATTACAATCATCCTTCTATTTATGTTTGGGGACTGCATAACGAAGTATATATTCCAGCCAATTACACAACTGCACTCACTGCCGAATTGAACGATTTGGCAAAAACAGAAGACCCTTACCGCTATACCGTATCGGTAAATGGTTATGGAAATCCGGGACATGAAGTGAATATGAATGCCGACATACAGGGCATCAACCGCTATTTTGGATGGTATGAGCGAAAAATTCAAGACTTGGAACCTTGGATTACCGGCATGGAAAAGAATTACCCCGGTTACAAAATCATGCTCGCCGAGTATGGCGCCGAAGCCAATATTAATCAGCAGCGGGAAACTGTGGGCGATGCAGGCGACTGCTGCGGTCCAACCAAAAATTATAACGAGAGCTTTGCCACGCATTTTCATGAAATACAGTGGGGATATATTGCCAATCATCCTTATTTGCTGGCGTCCTACATTTGGAATACCTTCGATTTCGCTACTCCGGTATCGTATCAGGGAGGAGTTCCCGCACGCAATATGAAAGGATTGGTCACTTTCGACCGGAAAGTGAAAAAAGATCCTTTCTACTGGTATAAAGCCAATTGGAGCAAAGAACCGGTGTTGTATCTCACCCAGCGGAGAGTGGTAGAGCGGGAAAATAAAATCACTTCCGTGACGGTTTATTCAAATGTTGGAATACCAAAGTTATATGTCAACGGTATTGAAATAACCAATTATAAAACAGGAACAACCGCCGTTCACTACATTTTTGAAAATGTTGAACTGCGCGAAGGAAAAAATGAGATTACGGCAAAAGCTGTAAAAGATGGCAATACATTTGAAGACAGCATTTACTGGATGTATTCGAAAGACCGGAAGTCGCCGGAAAATATTAAAATCGAAGAAAAGAATCAGGAACATACAGGATTATAAAAATATGAAAAAAGCTAATGTCATCACTTTTATACTTTGCGTATTGTTTTTAGGAAGCATGCAAGCTCAAACAACCAAACGCGCATCCATGCCTTTGGAGCACGGCGCACATCGTATAGGACCGCGTACCGATGTCAACATGCAAAAATGGCGCGATTACGGATTGGGACAATTCATTCACTGGGGCGTATATGCCATTCCCGGCGGACATTGGAACGGAGAGGTATATCACGGAGCCGCCGAATGGATACGTTCCTGGAACAAGATGCCGAAATCGGATTATGATAGCCTGTATAAACAGTTCAATCCAACAAACTTCGATGCAAAACAATGGGCGAAGCAGGCAAAAGATATGGGCGTCAAATACATGATCATCACCACCAAGCACCACGACGGATTTTGTCTGTGGCCCAGCAAGTACACCGGTTATACTATCGCCAATACGCCTTATAAAAAGGATATAATCAAGCAATTGGTGGATGCCTATAATGCCGAAGGTATAGACGTCGTCTTGTATTTTTCCATTATCGACTGGAATCACAAGGGCTATCGCTCGTCGGCGCCTAAAACGGACGAAGAAAAAGCGTCGTATGAAGAATTTAAGCAATTTACCCGCAATCAGTTGATCGAGTTATTGCAAAATTATCCTACCGCCATCGGGATTTGGTTCGACGGCACTTGGGATCAGGCCTGGATACAGCAAGCCGCCTGGGTCGACAAATTAGAAACCGAATTGCGCGCGATGCATCCGGGATTGATTATCGGCAGCCGGTTTCGCGCCGACGACAATGGAAAGCGTCATTACGATTCCAATGGCGACCTGCTGGGCGATTACGACCAGACTTGGGAACGCACAATGCCCGAAACACTGGAAGAATTGAACGGCGTGGATTGGGATTGCGTGATGACTATTCCCGAAAATCAATGGGGCTATCATTCGGATTGGTCGCTTTCTTATGTGAAAAAACAGTTTGAATTAATCGAAATGATTGTAAAAGCGGCATCGCTCAATGGAAACTTCGTGTTAAATTTCGGTCCAGACGGCAACGGGAATATTCGTCCCGAAGAAACGCAGATTGCTAAGGAAATCGGCGCATGGATGAAAGTGAACGGCGAAGCGGTTTACGGATGCCGCCATTCGCCGTGGGAAAAACAGGGATGGGGATATTACACGCAAAAGGCGGATACGCTACACGCAACTTCTCTACAATACCTGACCGTTTTTAACCAGCCGCTGAATAACCAGATAAGAGTGAAAGTCCCTAAATGTCAAGATGATAAAAAAGTAATAATTATTGAAAAAGCATATTATCTTGCCGATAAGAGTCCGGTTACGGTAAAAAGTGTAGGTCGCGACAAATATTATAATGTTTATTACGACATTAATACCCGGACGCCGCAGATGGCATCTCCTTATGTCATTGTATTAGAGACAAGAGAAGTAAATAAAGACGAAAAAGATAATT
>Ga0123357_10004942_pt1 | contig 15823 bp, 23 predicted proteins | sample TergutEmb28metaG_FD_89873 | JGI IMG/M metagenome (GOLD analysis project Ga0123357, IMG submission 89873) | Embiratermes neotenicus P4 segment gut microbial communities from Petit-Saut dam, French Guiana - Emb289 P4 | ecosystem: Host-associated > Arthropoda: Insects > Digestive system > Gut ... | reverse complement strand
TATAGGGCTGGAAAATTAGCATCACGCCCTGATACTCTCTCCCTCTACATAGCTAGTCCTCAAACGAGCTACTCCGAAATTGACATGTTGTTTCAACAACAAACGTTACCAAACTTTGCTAGGGGGTGTCGGGTTCGAATTAGACCCGCTAAGGACCGTGCCCTGTAGATCAGTGCGCTGTACTATCAGGCACGGAGGGGAAAAAATTATACTCTATAATTCGGTAGTAATTAGTGACTCACCCTGTCGTCCGCGTTCAAACCGAGATTTAACGTATCATTTTTGAACGTGTTCTGAATTCTTTTGTACAAGTTTTGCAATATTATTCCTAGCATCTCAAACCTCAGGCGACATGACAGTATACGTAAGGCATTCCCAGGCCGAGAAAGGAGGCAAAACTTCACGGCGCTGTGGGCGTTGCGTATGCTTGTTGGACGACACTCTCCCATACTATGATTTCGGTTGTATTTATTCAGACTAGTGTTCATGTATACTGTGCTGCATGCAGCCCACTTCTTTAAAAGCAGCAGCCTCAGAAATTGTGTTTGGAATGTGCAATAAAGAAAAAACTCATTTGGGTCAAGTAACTCCGTGTAGTACCGTTTCATATGACCCCGAGTTTGATTTGGATGTTGAATTTGTTTGAGCAACGTCCCATCAGCCTCCCTCCCTCCAGCCAGCTGGCACTGACGGTGAGATGTCCTTCCCCCGGCTAGGTATCCTGACGCTGCCGGCCGAGATGCTGCTCACGCCCTGCAGGGAATGGTGCCAGGATAGGTCAGTGCAATAAATGAAAATTTTCAATTACAAAGTACTGTTCATTACATCAGTGTGTTACACAAAATTTACAAGCTCCTTGTACAGTGGAGGGTAATTTATGAATGTGCTCATATTAGACGACGGTTCAACAAAAGATGTAGAAGCTAAGGGCGATGTCAGGTGGGAGAACACGTCCGGCATTGCGCTAATATAATGGCGCAACTGTTGCTGAAAGAAATGGAAAACTCGTACCTGATAGTCCATGTCGGGTTGTGTCAGGCTGTTGTACTCGGTGCCCACAAACAGCCTGGCTGAGCCGTGCCTCCTGGGGGTGGGTAGACGAAAGTAGCCACTCTCGAACTTGATGACGACACGGTCCCCACCGACACACATGGAGTCACGTATTGAAGGCAGACAGTCCTCCAGAGCAACCACTTGTTCGTCGGCGAGAATGAGGCACTTGGACCCGCCCTTCCGAATGGCTCCGAATTCCACCAGGGGTTGATAATCGCGTGCAGGTTAGTAACCGACAGACACGTACTTTGTCTTGTCTTCATTGATGAAAAATATGCGGTGCAGCAGAACGCGCTTGGGATCATAGGCCGGATTGCGGTCCAGTAGGTACAGACGTCGTTGGTGGTGTGAAGCTGCTCCAACTCTGCCGCCTGGAGCTGACGTAACGCCGGCCGATTGGCGCCTGGCACAACTGGACTGGATCGTCTGCGTCTAATAGCCATCGTACCATCGTAGAAGGAGTGAAATGACGGGCGATGTGCATGGCCAATTTATAGGGCTGCAACAAATTCGGCAGTATGACGTGTCATATCGGCAGGGCATTGGACGAAATCTTTCTTTTGCAGATAGTACATCATCAAATCGTAGAAGAAATGCGCGGTTTTTGTTGCGCAAGTGTATTTTGGAAATCTGTGGCAGGGCAGGATACACCAGTGTTCGTGATTGAAAGAGTCTGGCGGTGGGCAATTGACATCCTCTAGGTTATGGATCGGCCGGGCAGCCAGTCCGGCGAGGAACGTGCATTTCGAGATGCCATAGGCGTAGAGGTGGGCGAAACCTGCCACTGCCTCATTTAGGACCGTGTGCAACTCCTTATACTCAATATGACTTTCCGCCCAATTAATGCCATTCTCTATTGATCCGTCGCCATCTTGTAGAGCGGTTTGAAACGGAACGTTTCGGAAGCAATGGCACTGGTCATGCACAGTTCCTTGGCGACCATCTCATTCTGCCGCCCACGCAAGATCACGTAGTCTTTAACGGCCTCTCAATTTCTCACAGGCATGATTCCGGATGATAAGATTAGAAACACTACTCACCTTTTATAGACAGCTGCGGCAGCATTGACCCCAGCCGCCACGAGGCATTTTAGCCCCGAATTATGCCGTGAACATCTCCTCCACCTGTCGGTCCGCAGGTATTTTTATACTAAGATATTTGTATAGTCTGTCAGGAATCGTGCGTTGAACAAGTTCCACGACAGCACATTTCACGTCGCGGTTCCCGCACCCCTGAAACTGAATGCCCTCGTCACGTAACATGTCCTGAAAGTCTTTATTGTGAAATTCCTTGCCCTTATCCGTGCGTACCCATACGGGTAGGCACGAAAGTAATTTCGGCTTATTGTCGAATATGGATCGAAACGCCGCGGTGACTGCAGGTCCGCTCTTTGTCTTCACGGGGATCAGATAAAGAAATTTCGAGAATACATCAATTACAGATACGATGTACCTGAAATTATCATTGTATTTTGCTTAGGACTGTACATCCAATAAATTGCATTCCAACACGTCCCCTACGTTAGTCACGGTATAGAGATTAAGGGCAAAACGTTTCCTCACGGGTCGGTGCAGTGTATATGCATCTTGTTCTTCTAACCATGGCCGGGTAGCGGCAACAAATTGCGGTTTACCCTTCTTCTTTGATTCGGCCACCTCCGCCGCCCGAAGTTTCAGCAACGTCGAAAAGCCTGCCGGACTGCCTTAATCGTAGTATAGATCGCTAATGGATGCCCTTAATACTTTGTCCACTTACGCCGTAACGAGGATTCGACCCCACGTCCCTTCGGTTTGGCAAAGAGGGGCGCAATGATTTCCCGAATTTTTTTAAATCGTGTTATATTAATGTTACCGTCGGGCTGATATTGGGTCAAATGAGCGTTATTCATCGTCAGTATTTTATTATACGACTTCAGATCGTCTTTGGTGACAACTTCCCTGTTTACATTCTTGCGCGTCAACAGTTCCCACAAAGCCTTCGTGCCCCTAAACACTCGGTCCTTTATAGTTATATCACCACTGGTATCGACCATTGCCGGGGAATCGCCTATCATAAACATATTACCATCCTTACGGACGCCATATTGCGTGTCGGGAAACCGTTTCTTGTACACCTAAGGCATCAGGTTGGGACTATCTACAGGATCGACATTTTCCCTACCATACACGCGGGCCTCATCCTCAACGAAATTATCATCTTCATTGTAATCATCTTCGTCGTCATCATCCTCCTCGACACGTTCGTGTTTCTGACGTTCATATGTCTACTCTTTATTCGGTGGTGGTGGTGGTGGGGTTGCGGTAACCGATGCCGACGTTACGGCCGTCTGTGTTCCGCGGCGCATCTTTTGAGGCGTAGGCGGAGGGGTAGGAGGGGCAGCTTGCCCTGTAGGTATCATTTTGCTTAAAAATTCCGCCAATACGTTCGTCTCCGTCTTTTTTCTCGGATCGGCCTCGTCAATCTTTTTACGCATCTTAAGCAACTCCTCAGACGGATGATGTTCATTTATCTTTCGGCCCTCCGCATAAGGGTCACGTTTCTTCCCGCGATGTTTACTTTTGGAAACCGCCGTCAGTTCCCGTGACATGAATGGGGAGCCGGGAAAGAGATCGGCAGGGATGAGGTACAACTTACGTAACATTATTTCGAAAGATGAGACTGGCGAGCGTCGGTATGTCGGCGCTCAATAGAGGCAGCAGGAATCCCCCACGCTGTACAATAAGATTCTTTTTCTTGGCGTGAGGCAAGCGCCTGTCGGAGATTTTGTGAAGCGCCGCCTTATGTTTCTGTAGCTTGCGCGTGACGCAACCTGACAACTTAATATTACCGTTCAACATGTTCAAGACACACTCGCTTATACAATTGACGAGTTCTTTGTTACATTTTGAAACAATAGCATTACGCAATTTCGGTTCGGCCGTCTTCAGCACCTGCAGAGTGTGATAATTCGTCTTCACTCGCTTCATCGCCTACACACGAATAGACGACGAGGGGATGTACTTCGTCCGGGAATATGTGGGAACGAAATCTCAGACCGTCGTTCGTAGTTTGTGTCAGGTCCACGAGTAGGTAGCCGTAGGGTCCTTTAGTAGCGTCCAAGTAAGCGTTATGTATACCTACACTAACTTCGGGGTACACTTGACTGGCCAGGAACGTGAAATGTTTCTTATCTCTGACGTTTTTAAATGCAACTATATAATGGGCATTTAACGAGATATCCCTACAGAACCTGCCCTGATGAAACAGTTTTTGCGTGCTTAGAATAACGCTTATATTGCGATGATGACTACTTCGCTTAAACAGTTCACACACTTGCTTTGAATAGACGTCGGTTAACAGATCGTTAAGGATCACGAGGCTCGGTTCGCCTTTTGCACTGTCAAAGTCTTCCGGCACGCCCTCGTTAATTCTGATGGAAGTAGGCAGATGGGAGGGCACAGCACTCTTCTCGCCGTAACACCACACTGCTCCGGCGGCGAATATCAGCACCGTACACAGGAGGCGGAAGTTCAGGAGGAAGCGTCTGACGAATGACGTCTTCCCGGAACAGCTAGGTCCACTCACAATACACGAGAACGGATGCTTAAATTTCAGATCATCGTCTATGGACAGTCGGGCGGTGAAAGCACTCGTATTCCCCACACTCGCCCTATTTATACCCGAACGGGACCGTCGAATTGTTGGGTAGACGTCGGCGTTTGAAGAAAGACATTCTGTACGTCTTATCCTCGGTTTCGTTGACAATGGTCACAGTTCCCCCTCTCTTCCTCTTACGCTTAATCTTCTTCTCCGTATGTACACTCACTGTAGGTTCAACCGTCTCCAAAACCATATCCCGGATGACATCGAAATTCACAATCTGTTTAACACTGTAAATGAGGGTTATCCCACGGACTTTACAGACTGTAGTCGCCCGATCTGTCGCTGTATCAATTACTTTGTACGCGTAGTTCTTTGGTCCGCCACTCACAAATTCGAATATGTACTCTGTGGTCCGCAATTCGGAGGTCATGTCGCCCAACTTGTCTGCCGTTTCAATGAGATTAGGTTCGTCTTTTGTTTGAATGTAAATGACGGATTCGGTGTCACAATATATGGCTCTAACTCCCAACCGGTCGAGATAGCGATACAGATGCATCCTGGCACCTGATGTGACCGAAGCGCGTATGACCTCATTCTTATGACGCTAGTTTGGCACGTGCTCCTCGGCCGATTGCTTCCACGAAATCCAATCTACGTCATCGCTGGCAAACGCTAGATTCATCACCTCGATGCCGGGTATGGCAAGAAAATTTTACAGGTCTTTGGGCTCGGAAATATCTTTACTCTGCGTCCTGTCGCTCCTGTCGGTCAGTTTCCCCCACATGGAGTTGTGGAACAGGTTGGCCAGACATCTTTTCGCAGCGTTAGACTTGATGCTCTCCCTTTCTAATCTTATCCCCTCGTTCTTCCAAAACGACTCGAAATACAGTTCTTCGTGTTCGGGGCTACGAACCCAGCCGGGATAGCCGCTTGCCTTAGCTTTCAGTTTCAAAAAGGTGTCTATGTAGTCAACTAAAATTCCAACCGCGCCGGTTTCGGGTTTATATTGCGTGACCTCATATTCGTAGACCTCGTAAATTTCTAGTATACGGTACCCCTTTTCCACGGCCAACCGCACCTCGTCCTTTACACATGTACCCGTCAAGGACCACTCCGCATCCTCTGTATGCGTGCATTCGCCTGTTGAGCACGTTTGGACACATGTTCTACACAGACAGAACATGAGCTTCTTATTGCATCTGTAGGGAAGGACCGGTTGGTAAAATTTCCTTGGCGGAACGATAGTACACATTATCAACCCATCCATATGCAAGCATGCTTCCACGTCGTTGCACGCATCCCCCACGGGATGCGTGGGTGGCCGATTGGAAACTTGAAATACTTGCAAATGTAAGGGTAGAGACTCATGACATCCACATATTGGATAGTTTCATTTTCTCGAACTTTATAGTGGAGACGCATGGCCTCCGTCCGACACCCGTACAGGGCATCACGGGTACACAGTGGACTCTGTCTCACAAGAGGATGCGTGAACAGTTCGGTTTTCTCCTCAAATTCACATTCCCACTGCACTTTGACCTGATAGCCCGCTCGAGTTATCTGCTCTAAACGCGAAATGGTGCGTTCGTATCGCTCGGCCATGGTTTCGCCGCTCAGGGTGGCGACATCGCGGAATGGCTGGCAAGTATGCCCATGCCAAAAGCAGCCAAAGAAATCGTACACCGTGTTGGTGTCGGGGCAGTAACCGTCCACGCTGAAGCGGGGTATTTCCGGCTGCTTGTATTCACGCCCGTTGCGACAGTGCATTATCTTTACTCCCTCCGTCTCTTCAATATGTAGGAGCCACATCAGGGTCTTCTTGCTGTACCGGTTATTACAATAGTTCCCTCCATTCGTAATCAGGCCTATCGTATCGGGCTTCAGAAACCGTTTGCGCAACAATTTATTGCACGCGGACGCTATCGTAATCGACTGGAGAAAGACGTCGATGTGCCGTGTCTGCATGAACTCGCGACTCGCCTGCCTTAACACGGTGACGTCATTTTGAAAGTATGAGACCAGAACGTGCATATTGTCGAAAGTCTCGGATCTCTGACTCTCGTATTAGACGAGAAATTCTTTTCTCCCATCTTCCCGCATAACGTCCACTCCAAAATACGTCATGTCGGGGATGGGGCCTACATAGTTTAAATTTTCGCGGGTATGAAAATAATGCGGGTACCATGAATTGGAGGCCGGCAGTCCGAACGCTTCGGGCAGTTTACACAATGCAAACGGAAGGTAGTACACGCTGTCCAGAAAGACCAGGTGCTCCATCTTCATGCACATGACCTTTAACCCGCTCATAAGCATTTCAGGCTTCCATTTCAACATGATGGCCCTATTCAAAATGAAATGCAAGTCGAACGTCTTGGCGTTATGTTCTATCGCGACTGCCTTTTTGGCTTAAGTGCGTGGCTTCCATAGATAAGTTAGCACGTCCCCTACAGGATCGTCCCAGAACGAGTGCTTCTTCTGACCGCATCGCACGCTCTCTCCGCAGTCTTCCGTATCTTCGCATTGCAAACAAATCTGCTGAAGTCTGAGGAGATCAGGTACGTGAAGTGTGAATTTATCGGAGCACTTTGTATTTTGCGTTGTCTCGAAATAGTAGAATACTTATAGTACCTTATCGCTGACTTCCGGCAGCACGCTCTTCAACGGTTTCATACAGCACAAGTGACCCACGGCCCTATTCTGCTTACAGTTACCACAAAATACCTTGTTACATTCGTGTCTGGCATCCGTCACGAGCCGTCCACACGTCGTGCAATATCGTTTCTGTTAGCATAAGGATTTCCTCTTTGACGTACTGTTCTTATGGTTGGCGAAAGAATTCCGATTTCTAAAATGTCTGTTACAATCGTCGCAGTAGATGCGAGCGTCGGGGAACGCGCACTGAGGGCTCGCCTTACAATCGCTACAAGTCTGGCCACAGACATGTGTTACGTCACGCCAACAAATTTTATGGCATGCTTTACATAGTATCTTTTAGCCATTGGTCCTGTAAGATTAGTTATCACGTGATAGTGTCTTTCGACATCGTCGTAGAATAGGTTAAGATTTTTGAAAGGCTCGACTTGCCCTTCGTACATTATTTCGTCACACCCGAGACCTTGAAACACGACTATCTTATAGTCGCGAAAATGTTCTTGGAAACGGTGAAGTTCGGGGATCCCACCATCACTAGACAGATCGATACCTCTCTGCTGTAGTAACGCCTCGCGTAGGGACGTATCTTCCGACCTTGACGATATGCTTTATATTTTGCGGCGTTATCTCCTCTCGCTATCGCCATTATTAAAACGTGAGCTAAATAATTTTCCTCATCCTTCACCTCCTCGAGACTTCTCTTGAGATGAGCCATGAGAGAGAGAGGTCTGCCCATGCTCTTAATCGCGTGCTTACTATAACCCACGGGCATCGTGACAGAATGCACAGTTACGAGAAGCATGTTCAAAGCGTTAAATCTATCATTGGACTGTGACACTTTTTCTTAGACGCTCCAAATCACTTCTCCCGACAGCTGGTCTTTCCTCCTAAAACTGAAACCAATGGTCTTATCGTTCTGATTCACATGATTCTAGATATTTATCCCCACCATGTCTTCGTAACTCACATCCTGCAAAACGTAATCAAAGAGTTCGTTCACGCTGGCTAGAAAATGTCCCACGGGATCACTATTATCCGCGGGGGTAAAAATCGCACGGTTAACTGCGTCCCTACGGCATTGTACCGTCTATACTGTCTCTTGATCGTGTCTTCTATCTCGATACTGCGAGCCATTCTCTATAAATTAATACTCATATTTAGTTTAAACACACATGCAATAATGTATGTTACTTGTAGTCTAGTAATAATACTTACGGTTCAAACTGCTGGGCCACACTGTTCGCGTCACGTACGTGCGGACTCCTTTTATTGCCGGAGGCTAATGTCATTTCACTTGTTTCAGCCGCTGACGTAATGTATCTTGGCAAACGGTTCTGTGGGCACCACCTACGCTACGATCAGCGTCGCCTCCTTTGAGCCGCATAATCGATATCCCGTTATCAGGGCTAAGAGACTTTCGACAAATATGGAATGTCGGTTGTGTTTACCCTAAGGAACTCGGAAACCGACGTCGTCCAGGTCTTCCTGCCGCAACGCCACAGCGATGTCGTGACCGACGCAGATATTCAGAGCATCAATTCAGAGTGTATCGGTCTTAATCTTATGTACAAGGGGTGTGTGAATCCTCTAAGGCATATATCCTATCTGTTGAGCCCTCACCATTATGCATAGTCGGAAAGTTTTCGATGGGTCGGACAGTATGTTTAGGACCCAACAGGCCGTGTTGAAACGTGCGGGCCATGCTGTATGGTTTAATGAATTAACGCCCGCACGTCTGGATCATCTTGGCTTTGTAAATCGCTTAATGCAGACTTTATGTGAGCTCGATATCTGCTGTGCTCTTGTAAATTCATACCCGGCCAATATTGCGGGTGTAACAAGTGTGTATTCTTTGGGAGGTAATGAGGCAAGTCTTTTGAACATTGCCAGAACGGACTGCCCCACCCTAGACAATTTTGTCGGCAAGGTACCATCCTTCCAGATTGGGCATTTTACGTTCTCCCTAACTGCGCTAGACCAATTTGCTAATTACAGCGATTACCGCGATTATTCACTGTTTATTGTTACTCAGGCTAATGAGACGCTACAATTGTTAATCGGGGTTGTCGACTCCGTCACTTGTGGAGCGAAATCTATCATTAACTTACTCGAATTCTTGTGGGATATTACAGTACTGTTTGCTTTCCAAAAGTACGGGATTGTCTGCGTTTCCTTTCGACCCGCCTAAGGGCCTCTACCTTCGACATTACGAGCTACTAGCGGGGGTTGGTCGCAGACTTCCCTATGTCTACCGTGTTACAAGGCCTTTCGACCTAACACCAGGTCTTTCCTACCCGCTTGTACGGCCCCTAGCTCGTGCAGGTGTCATGTGTGTCTCCGACAACCCCCGATTCTGCGAAGTCTAGCGTCCTACACTCTATTCCACGTTACCTACAATTTGTCTGAATTCACGCTTTCCTCCAGGACTCTGTATCAACACTATATTCGGGCAGCGTAATCAAATATCGTTCCCGTGGTTCGGCTGGTTCCACGTTTATTTCCAACTTTGAGATGCACATTTGTGAGGGCCATGGACTGCAGTGTCAATAAGCGGTTTCATAAAGCCTGCGTATCACCTTCTCAGATACACTGTTCCACTGATATAGAGGTAACCTGTGGCTCCAAGACCGAGACTATTGCTCCTTTGTATTTGGACAGTAATGAATGGTGGTGTGACAAGTGTTATAAGCCACTATTCGAGACTGCAGATTGTCTGTCTGCTAGCTGTGTACAATAAATAACATTATACCTCGCTGTTTCTTGCTTTATTCTCTCTACGCCCTCTCCCGGCACATGTACGTGACTATAAGTGCATACAGAGCTTTCACGCTCCGGTGGCACGTGGTGGATGTTATGCAATAAATACCGAATTACCTCATTGCTTTATTTACTCTACGCCCTCTCACGACACGTGTACGTGACTATAAGTTCTTACGGAGGGTTCATGCTCCTGTGGTACGTGGCGGAATTATAAATAAGTACGTGCTTCCTCCGATATATTGCTTACACGTGTCATGGAACCCTGATTACAAAGCCTACACACGCGGTGGAAGCACACGGGCGTAGGGAGATTCCCACTTGTGGCTTGCCTGCAGGGAGCAACACCATAATTTACAAGCGCTATTTACCAAGCTTCACGGCGGCAATACGTCAACCTATACGCACAGGCATCCACACTCCGGCAACCTATCCTCACCGGCATTAGGTTCCAACTAAACCACATTACCTTAGTTTTCCGCAACGTCATCTTGCACTTAAGGATTACCGACGTTTCGGCATCCCTTAGGTCTAAACCAACATGCCTTAAGTTTTTACCTAACTCGCATTCCCTTAGGTTTAACATGCTTTAGGTTTAACCTAGCAATGCATTAACTTAGGTTTACGCCATGTTGCAATAACCGTTGGCCGACGTTTAGGCATCACCGTTCTTAGGTTTAAATTCTTTTGCCTTGGGTTTAACCTAACATGCATTACCTTAGGTTTAACCTACCATCCCTTAACTTTGGTTTACGCTAACGCCGTCTTGCACTTAACGAAGCCCGACGTTTCGCCAGTCCTTAGCTTTAACCTAACAAGCATTACCTGAGGTTTAAACTAACCTACATTAACTTAGGTTTAACCTAGTTTTACGCCGTCTTGCACTAAACGACGGTCGACGTTTATGCCTACCTTAGGTTTAACCAACATGCATTACCTTAGGTTTTACATGCATTAACTTAGTTTGGCGATTTCTTTACCTATCCCTATTCTTGCACTAGCCTCCGACGGTTCGGGAACGCCGACTACAAACGCATATTATTAAAAAGGATCGATTCAAGATGGCGGCCGAAAAGTCGTCCTGAACACTAATACCCACAGACGGCGACGTTTCAACCATATTAAGCTATGCCTTCTTCACAGATGATAAAGAACGATTACTGCGTTAGGTTTACATCTAAAATGCAACAACTTAGGTCCAAAAGGTGTAGGGGCGTGGAGAACCTTAGGTTTATAACTAACATGCAAAACCTTAGTTTTATCTCTAACCTAACATCCACAACCTTAGGTTCAAAAGGCGCAGGGGGCGTGCAGGCAAAAAGGCGTAGTGGTGCGTATGTTTCAGGACGGGCCTACCTCCATACGGTACTACTGACGCGCAAGAATGTGAACACGGAATTTATCACCAAATATGATCTGAAGTCGTATAAGAAAATACTGGCGATGACTAACGCTCATTTGACCCAATATCAGCCAGACGGTAACATTAATATAACACGAGGGAAAAAATATCCTGATATCATTGTGCCCCTGTTTGAGAAACCGAAGGGACGTTGGGTCGAATCCTCGTTACGACGTAAGTGGACAAAGTATTAATGGCAACCATTAGCGATCTATACTATGATGAAGGCAGTCCGGTAGGCATTTCGACGTTGCGGAAGCTTCGGTCGGCGGAAGTGTCTGAATCGAAGAAGGGTAAACCGCAAACTTTCTCCGATACCCGGGCATGGTTAGAAGAACAAGATGCATATACACTACACAGACCATTGAGGAAAGTTTTCGCCCGTAATTCCTAAACCGTGACTAACGGAGGGGACGTGTCGGAATGCGATTTATTGGATGTACAGTCCTATGCAAAATACAATGATAATTTCAGGTACATTCTATTCTTCATCGATGTATTCTCGAAATATCTATATCTGATCCCCGTGAAGACAAAGAGCGGACCTGCATTCACCGCGGCTTTTCGGTCCGTATTCGATGATAAGCCTATATTACCTTCGCGGCGACCCGTATGTGTACGCACGGATAAGGGCAAGGATTTTCTCAATAAAGACTTTCAGGACATGTTACGCGAAGAGAGCATTCAGTTTCAGGTGTGCAGGAACCCCGACGTGAAATGTGCGGTCGTGGAACTTGCTCAGCGCACGATTCGTGACAGAGTATAAAAATATTTAACGTATAAAAATACTTTACTCTATATCGACGTCCTGCTGAAATATGTCCGGACGTACAATGACCTGGTTCATCGACGACAGGAATGGCACCGTCGCGTGTAACAGATTCGGAAGTCCTCGCCATATGGAAGAGAAAGAACCGTCGCCGACGTCGCATTCGCGTGGCTAAAGTGAAATATAGCGTAGGGCAGCACGTGCGTATCAGTAAGGAGAAGATGAAGTTTGCCAAGGGCGGTGAGCAGACTTTCTCCAGGTAAATATTTCGAATTACGAAAGTCATAGAGCGGAGGCCACGACCCGTCTACGAGCTCGAGGATTTAAACAAGACGTCGATAGAGGGCCAATTTTACGCGGAGGAACTCACACCTGTTCGCATCTCGAAAGAGACCACTTACAAGATAGATAAAATACTAGACAAACGTGTTAGACGAGGCATTCGGGAGTATCTCGTCCGGTGGAAATGTTCAGTAAGGATTTTGAATCGTGGATCTTACGTCAAGGATATCTGAAATGACGTCACATGATCAGAATAACTTTTACTTCACTCTGCAGAGACCTCTGAGACCTCCAAGTAAGAAGTGGGATTCTGCGAAATTTCGTGTTCTTCGTCTCCCGAAGGGGCAGCCCCGTCCTACTCTACTGTAATCTGATATCTCCGCAATTTCTGGGCGACAGCACCGTCCGTTGCATGCGGACGTTTCGGCTCTACCCCAACGCCATGTGCCAGCACGAGTTTCGGAACGTTCAATACGTGCCCGTCGATCAGCGCAGATTTCAGGACATTGGAATCGAGTTCCTGACGACCGAGGGTCTGCACATCCCCTTCGCGGACAGCACTATGCGTACGAAAGTTGTGCTTCTTTTTCGCAAGGTTTACCAGTGGTAGAGATCTATATATAACATGGAGTAGGCATCCGTAATAGGACAATTATTACGATGCATCCTTTAGAGACGTACTACCTCATTCAGGCGGGTCTTGTTCTTCCCTCTGCGCCGGGGATCGGACTTATATATTCGGCTCCGTTCTACCTACTACAAGGGCATGGGTTCGGCAATTTCTTGGGCACTCTCTTCCGTTTCGTGCGACCTCTCCTGTGGACTGTGGGCCGTACAGATGGCAAGATCATCACCGATATAGAGAAAAATAAATCTCCCGACGTCATTGCCGAAGATATATCGAAACATGTCGGCGACGCCGTCACAGAATCTACACGGCATGCAATCGGCAAATTCCGGGGCAGAGGTCTTAAAAGTGCGAGACGTGTTGCGCCGAAGTAGCAGGCTGGCAAAAAGCCTAATTAAGACACCTGCTAAACGTGCCCGGGTAATAAAAATGGATATCTTCTCCTAGTCCTAATCAGTGACAACATTACTGCCGCAGAGGTAGCGTACATTAGTAGAGAGTTCGACATCGCCGCGCATAAACGTGTACAGACGTCTGTGCTAGGGACTATTGAGACCGCGTACAAACCTATCGCCCCGTCGAAAAAATGACCTTGAATTCCTAATACCTGCCGACAAGTATAACTACATAGGTCTCGATATCCAACTCTATGTCCGAGATAAACTAGTCTCGGGTTCCGTGAATAACGTGGACGTTTCGGGCCACACGAGCGTCACCAATAATCTCCTCCACCCACACTTCAGTCAATGTAAGTCGTTCTCACAGGCACCACAATCACGCAATCGAGAGAGCACTATAATTATCGCTCGTATCTAGAGATTCACCTGACCTACGGCACCGATGCGGCAGCCATACATCTCACGAACGCCTAATGGTATCGTGACACTGGCGACATGCTGCCATGCGTTCCCACGTCTGCGACTGTGACTGCCGTGACTAACGGAGTTTTCATCACTCGCTGGGACAAACTTAGCGCCAGGAAAGTTTTCCAGCTATTCGGGCGATTGCATAGCGATCTGTTCAACGTTCCGCACGTCTACCTGCCTATTGTCAGCTTGCAGATCAGATTGACGAAAGCCCGACCCTCGTTCTACATGATTAGCAAAGATGTCGATTCAAAGACCACTTTCAAATGTTTGGACGCCCAATTATTGGCGAAGCGCGTGAAACCTGACCCCGTCACACTGTTGGCTCATACTGCTACATTGAATACGGGGGCTCTCGCACGCTATAACATGACGAGAGTCGAACTCAAGACGTTCACATTATCGGCCGGATCAAAATACCTGTCTATCGACAACGCCGTCTTGGGCCCCGTGCTTAAACGTCTCATCTTCACCATGGTTAAGAATGCCAATTTTATAGGCACAATTGACACGAATCCCTACAAATTTCAACAATATATCGGCGATTTTTCGCTATTCGTGAACGGTAAACATTACCCCAACGAGGGCCTATCTCTGGGCATGGATCATGAAAAGACCTCTGTAATGGGTTATAGGACATTGTTCGTAGGGTCAGGCATCCATCACTCGAACGCCGGCCATCAGATAACACACGATATGTTTGTTAACAGCTATTTCATGTTACTCTTTATCTCACTCCGGACCAGGGCGCTTCAAAGGACCACACTTCCCACCCCGAACAGGGCAATATCAGGGTGGAGTTGAAATTCGCAAAGCCATTACCCGAAGCGATCACGTGCCTGCTGTATCTAGAATTCCACAATTACATCCTCATTAATTTGGCGCGAAACGTCACGTCCGACTACTAAAAGATGGATACCTTGCAGATACTTTGCACATTGCGCAATGTTAAAAACTTTCTTGACGTCTACGCCTCCGATCTTCTGCCACGTTCAATCACGAAAATTTGCACCGTCATTGTCAATGCCGTTCCCCACACAAAGTGATGTTCACACTGTCTATTCGTGCACTTCCGACCCAAATCTTCGTATGCCTACTATTTTGATTCCTACGGCATCGTACCATTCGTGTCCGACATCGTGGACTTTGTACAACGGAAATGCACGACCTGGGACAGTAACAGGCGACAACTGCATAGCCTGACTAGTGACGTCTGTGGCTAGTACTGCTGTCTGTTCGCCCTGTACATGGATCGGGGCTACGATCCACAGCATTTCGTGGCGCTCTTCGGAACACCGGCAGACCGCCAGGTGGAGGAGATGTTCACGGCCTAATTCGGGGCTAAAATGCCTCGTGACGGCTGGGGTCAATGCTGCCGCAGCTGCCTATAAAAGGTGAGTATTTTTTCTATTCTTATGTTTCCTTATCTAACATGGCTGTGAGTAGTAGAGAGGCCGTTATCGATTACGAGTTCTTTGGGGCCGGCAGAATGTGAGAGTCGACAAGGAACTGTGCGTGGCCAGTGCCATAGCTTCCGAGACGTTCCGTTTCAAACCGCCCTACAAGATGGCCGATCACGTATCACTAGAGAACGGAATTTATTGGTCGGACGGCGATATTGAGTATAAGGAGTTGCACACGGTCCTCAATGAGGCAGTGGCAGGTTTCGTCCACCTCTACGCCTTCGGCATCTCGAAATGCACGTTCCTCGCCGGACTGACTGGCCGGCCGATCCGTAACCTGGAGGATGTCAATTGCCCACCGCCAGACTCTTACAATCACGAGCACTGGTGTACCCTGCCCTGCCACAGATTTCCCAAATACTCTTGCGC
>Ga0123357_10004941_pt1 | contig 15824 bp, 11 predicted proteins | sample TergutEmb28metaG_FD_89873 | JGI IMG/M metagenome (GOLD analysis project Ga0123357, IMG submission 89873) | Embiratermes neotenicus P4 segment gut microbial communities from Petit-Saut dam, French Guiana - Emb289 P4 | ecosystem: Host-associated > Arthropoda: Insects > Digestive system > Gut ... | reverse complement strand
TCATTACCTTCTTGTCTGTCTTACTTGTATATTACTTATTAATTGTGTTATGACAAATGCATTGCACACTTTTATGTATTATGTATTATTGTGATTGTTTCCCTACCTGTAAAGATCTAACAGAAGGTGAATAAGTATGATATGATATGATACATCTTATGACAGAAAATTGGCTGTATGCTAGCAACACATTTACATAAGTACCAAGCTTCCTCCAGCTTCCCACAGTTAGGACTAAATGTACTGTAGATATAATATTGTCACTCTGATGATGGAGGCAGCACATTCCTCCAAAACATGGTTGTCAACCACCCACAGTCCTACTAGTGTCAAATCCCAGAATGCTGTAATCTGATTACAGAGCAGTGTTACTGCTTTCTTACTAGTATTGTGTTAAAAGATACAGAATTAATAGCTACTGATATTGAGCTCTTTGTTAATGTACAATTTATTAACAGAAGCACCAAAGTTAACAATCCCATTGGCTGATGAAACAACATAACAAGTTTAGGCATTTAGAGATTCTAGAATTCACTTTCTATCTTTTTTTTGTTAAAAGCTCAGAACAGTATTCCATAGTTATTCTAATTATTCCTGAAACACGTAGTTTCACAGGACACAGATTTATACATCGTATCACTGCAATAATACTCTACAGAAAGATCTGTCACAAGGTTTGAAGAATGTGAGCATGTTCCAAAAATGTGAATACATAATCAGGGCTTCAAAAGCTGTGATGGAATTACATTTGAGAAATTGAAAGTTCACCTACCAACCAAGAGCTCGTAGTGAGGTGTTATATCATCATGAAGTTTGGACGTCTCATTAACAGAGAAAAATGGAGATGCTTTTGTATATTGTCACCATGATGCCTTATAAACACAATTGGGAACATTAGTGTCAAAAACGTAAATTTCATTACATTTTTAACAGTACTGTAATCTATACATTTATCTCTGTGTATACAATTACATGATTTTTAGGAATCTTTTATTTGGCCTCTCTGCTGTTGAAACAAAAGGATAGTTAGGCAGATACAGGTGGAGGAATGTTGATGGTTCTCACTTTTATTCATTATAATCAGCACTACACCTTTCCTCTAGTTATGTCAGTTACAAGGAAGGTAACAAGGTCACTGAAGTGTGGGTATGCACAATGTGCTCCACATTAAATAATCACCATTACCCCTAATTTTTTTTTCTCAAGTCCATGGCATTTCACTCCAAGAATTTATTCACAGATCATGCAGTATAGACTCTCCTTTTGTGATAAAGGTAGTTTACCTCCACAGATCCACCACTGACATTTAATCAGACATGCCATACATAGACTCTCCTTTTGTGATAAAGGTAGTTTACCTCCACAATCCACCACTGACATTTAATCAGACATACCATAATTTTGAACCAATGTCTTCCAGGACTGAGGACTTTTTATATTCTGTGGTACAGGGTTGGTGGCCATATTCTGTATTAGCATTAAAAAAATATAATTCTGAAGCCAGTGGGACTGCAAACATATGACCTTACAATAGTGCAGTGCAGGCCTATTAATGGTTAAGAAAGATATTTGTATGAAAAATATTTGTCATTTCTGATTATAATTTCAAAGCTTTCGCATTATGGGATGTACTGTTTGTACTGCATCTGTTAACCCTTCTGTGATGCTGGGGTTTACTTTCCAAGTACTGTCCAATATGTAGGGGCTTTAAATTTATAGTACCTTTAAACGCAGTCACATCTGTCAGGTGCACCAATACATGTGATATATATAAGGAGTTGAAGGTACATACAGTACATCAAGAGCAGCATTGAAGGGTTAAAGAAGTTTCTTCTGAGATCATGACATTTGTTTTCCATAAACTTGAATAATTTTAACCCACGAGCTCAAAATTTTCTCCATAAAGAATAATGACAATGATTTTCTTGTTAAAGTACTCCTGGGTGTTGGATACATTTGTATCTTTCTACTTGATCCTGGCATCACCAAGCTTGATGAGTCCAAAGAAACTCTTTGCTGGCTCAAAGAGTGAGTAGCGCAGCCCTTCAACATCCCTAACTGAGATTTTGTCACCTGCAGCTATATACACAGCTGCACTGGTGTGGCATGTGTTTGATTTTGCTCGTTTCTGGTCATCAGATGAGTGAACAGTCATGGTGGTGCAATGCAGAACTGGTCTGTCATTCAGGTACACACGGAAACCGTTCACATCATGCTCATCCACATAGTATATCTGTTGGCATAGAACATGTGTTTTATTACATTATAATCTCTACAGACACTTATGCAGATTTTAAAATATAATGCAGGAAAATCTATTATCAGTAACTAAATACATATTGCAGCATCTTAATCAGTTAGCAATTGTTCATTTGGTCAAGAAGGTACCAACTGTTAGGAAACTCAACGTTCCTCACTGTGTTAAAATGACCCACCAATGGATCAATTTCACAATTCCATGCCATTTTGGAATGATAAATTTCAATATTAGCATTTTATCTGCATCCAGATCTCCCAAATGGTGTGACATCATGCTTTCAAAAACAAAATTCCATGTTTTTTCATATCCCTCATAATTGCCTCTTGTCAAAATATCTCTTCATTATTCAATTTCACTGTCAGTATTGAAGAGTACAAAGTGTAAATCTAATTACACGATTACATATAAAGAGTGAAATGTAACTCAAAAGGGAGTGACATACTTGTGCATAGATGTGGTAGATTCCACCATCTCTCACAGTGACAATTCCATCATTTAGCTGGAAGAACCTGTTCATGCCAAGCTGCTGCATCCAGCTCGTGGCTGTCCAGTCAGTGAACTTTCCATCTGGGTGTCTCAGCCTCCCATTACCTGCATTGAACTCAAAATTTTAAAATGTCACGCACTGAAATTATACCAAATACTCCAAGATTTGAGGTTCTCACTGCAGTATCACTGAAGATTACAGTCTTCTTGGATGTTGTGCTCTGTTGGTGAGTAAACAGTTCCTGATGTTTTGAAAGAATATATATGGTACCTTCACCTTTAGGGTCATGCAGTCGACTGTTTGATCCTAAAGATGATGGCACTACATTCCTTCAGCATGTTGGTAACTCCTTACCAGTTGACATGGCATAATGTCCCAGAAGACTACAATCTTTTGCAGATATTATCTTAACTTATGATCCTACCAACTGATGTAAGAAAGGTCTTGATAAACTTTTAAAAGTATATCATTACCATTCTCTCTTGTTTAGTTTAATTATTATATGCTGTCTCATTCTCATATGGAAATGGAGACATATGGCATCACAAATGTATGTGTGTGTCATTAGTCACTTTCATGCTGTTGGACTTTTTTCATGGACCTCATATCAGTGGACTATTTCACTATCACTGTTATCAGAAGCATCATCAACATTATCTTAATTCTCACTCTTGACAGTAGTAGCTTCTTCCTAACATTGAGGAAAATCCCAAAAATTTGTTGAATCTCGTAGTTTGCATCCCAATGACAGACGACAAATCCAAGCTATACAACAAGTGTTACTAAAAATAATAATAACTTTGGTGACACTTAACAAGTTCTAAGCCATACTTCCTGGTCCCCTGCACTTACCCTGGTAATGAGTGTGTCCCATATTATAATTTGAGGTGTCGCCATCATAATGTGCTACAACTATGGGCCTGCCAGATCTCACTGGATGATCATCAAGTCCTTCAACTTGTGGTAGGTTCTTGCGTTGCGGTCTGTGCTTCTTACGACGCATATGAGACTTCCCTTCTTGTCCTCCTACTGCGATTTTATCACCAGGTCCTGATACTGTGGCCCCCTGAGATGCTCTCTGCTCCTGTTGAAACAGTAGATTGGAGTAATACAATAATTTATTATATCACAAAAGAAATAAAAAATAATTTATGATGGGTGTGAAGCGGTTAGTGCTGTAGGAACTCTCCCTACTTGTGCGTGGGACCTACCCAGTTTAAATCTTGGTTGGATTACCAGCTATGCTGAGGATTTAGTGGTTTTCTTCATTGTCTTCAGGTGAATGCCATGATTCCCTCCATTTGAAAACTTATCTACTCTCCATCTTTCTTTATATTCATTTCTCATTTGATGCTGTACATGTTAATATGAAGTTGAAAGAGCATTGTTAAATACTCATACAACATGTAAGGAGTGTTCAATAAGCAATATCCAAGAAGTTGTCACATATGTTTATTACCTTAACAAAGATGTCAAATAGAACAAGGAATAGTGGACAAACCCTCAGATTCCCCACATAATTGTTGTGACACGATGCTAATGCTGTAACAGGCAAAGGTAAAGCTATCCCTGAGGATTCCACGAGGTTGAGGCTCCAGGATTTCCAGACATACAGCACATGAAGGCAGTAGGGTTGTCAGGCCTCTGCACTGGCCGCCTTACCCCCAGGAAATATTTCTTGTACTCATTTCTGTTAGAGGCTCAGGCAACTGCAGAGTCATGGTGCGGTCAGAAGGGTTAAGTCAATGAAAAATTCCAGTGACCCCATTGGGAATCGAACCCACAACCTTCCAGCATGTAGCACAGTGCCTCAACCAACTGCACCACCATATGCCTCAGTTCTAATGCTGTACCACCTATTTATTTCCCACAGAGAAGAAATCAAGACTCAGTTCATTAGTATTCAGCCTTGAAGGCCGGGCTTGGCAGGAACCAGAGCCCAGTCATGTGTCTGGTATGGCTCTGGCACGCTGCATCCTGGGCAAGTTCTTGGGGGTAGTTTGCCATTACTTTCCCCCGCCTTTAGACGTTCCCACTTTAGCCGCCAGGTGCCTCCGTCCACAATGATGTGAGAGATCCTAGCAGCGAAAGGTGGAACTGTGGGCGAGAAAGATGTCCAGTAGTAATTTTTCCTAAATTCCGACTTCCACGTAAAGTTAGGGATCTTTTACATGACGCAAATCTATGACATGGGACCGACGGCTTTACTTCCCCTCCGAAGGAAGGCGTGCTGAGGATTTTTTCGGCCTAAAAATCAGGTTCGAACCCACAAACTTGGGTACTAAAGGCCAGCATGCTACCCCTAGACCACCGAACCCGTTTCAAGACTCAGTATTTGCACTAAATGAAATGCAGCCATTTTCAAGGTAGGGGTACAGCTTCAGAGTCAGAAAAATTCTGTCTTTGCAGGCTAACTTAAAATAATGGAGTAGTTACTTAACCCTTTATAACAGTGTTAACTGTATGTACCACCTGCTTTAACATTCAAATTCTGCACTCTGCCAACACAATTCTCATATATTTGATCATTCTTGGAATAAACAATAGTTATTTCTGTAAATAACATTAACTGGTTGGTCTCTATAATAGAGACATGGTGTGTTTCTGTAAGGCAGGGACTGAATTTTTATCCACCCAGCCCTTGTTGTATGCTTCAGTTGCATTTCTGAAAAAGTGGGCCTAAATAAAAAATTATATTCCCATCAGAAATAAAGGGTTAATATAACAGAATACAGCCAGCCAAAGGGTGTTAAACAAAAAATCAGACAATGTGGAATAAGAAACCAACTAGATGTCACTTAGTATTATATTTATTTCTCCTTATAAGTTGCTCTTTATAAGTTGCTAAACATGTTTCGGGCCACCTTGTGCCCATCTTCAGGAGCTGATGACTTAATGGTATTTTTTCACGTGCGGTGTAGTGCCGTGGCTGTGTAGGCAGTCAGATCCGGTTGGCTGGTTGTGTGTCCATTGGGAAGTATGTAATACTAAGTGACATCTAGTTGGTTTCTTATTCCACATTAAAAAATCAGACAGTTCAAATTAAGAAGTGATGTAAAGTGGCAAGGGGTGTTAACAGTAAAAAGGTGTAAAACAAACAGGCAAATAACAAGGGGTGTGAGTGTATGTGTATGTATTATTTAAATCACTTTCAGGCTTGCAGAACCATAACAGGCTTGCAGAACTATAACAAATCTCATGTAAATTTACTGTGATGCTGCATACATAAGCTGAACCTGTTTCACTTTTCCATCACCCTAGTTGTCACATGGTCAGTGTGCTCTTCACCTTAGTGTAGTTAACATTATTCAGCTTTTCAAATATACTTCTTTATCTTCCATATATATGTGGCAGCCCTGTTGTGGGGACTGTACAGTACCATCTGCTGCCCTCTAGTGCTACACTGCCAACTACCAAGAAAATTGCAGAAAGTTGGATTCTGCATGTAATACATGTAAATTATGTTACCAGTATGCAGACTAGTGACTGTGTGGTAAATGAGGTGGCTATGTACATCTTTGTTTGCCCGCAGTAATGCTCCCTGCTCAAATACATACTTTTCTATAAGATATATTTCTCAAAATCATTCACACACAACATACAAGATAGGATAAAAACAGGCCCTTTTTAGGTCCAAAAGGAATGGATGTATGTTTGACTAGCTCCACTTATTTTTAGATGACACAACCCTGTTCGAGCTTTCAGTTACAGATGAATTTCTCAAAATCCAAAAGCACAATATTCCTAGCTTTCAGCAAAACTGTTTTGTGTGCGTATTATTCAGGTTATGCTTTATGGTTGCTAGCAGTTTCTTAGACTTCTGTACCTCTTCTCTAGTGCATCTCATGTAAATTATGTAGCATCAAAAGCATCATGAATGACAGTTCAGTAACGATACTGAACCTGCTTCAAAATAATATCCTAGAATTTGACTGGAAAGACTGAATGGAGATGACAAGAACAAACATTAATCAGGATAGCCAGTAACCTGATGTACATTTAAACCTGGTATGCTCTGTGTATTCAAGTGCATAGAGGTACTACTAGACTAGCCTGCTCAGTTTTCTTTACTGTTAGTTTTATCACAAAAGGATTCCACATCAAAATTTACATTGTTCATTCCATGCATTGGTAATAACTTATTTAAAATAATCACCAGATCAGATACACAATTTTCCATATTTACACTGTTATTTTATATTAAAAGCAATGAGAACTCCTGCATGTTTCAATTCCTGACAGATCATCATCTGGGAGTCTGTACATCAATTATCTCTGTACAAGGCATTAAGAAACATCATAAATTACTTTCTTAATGTCTGATGCAGATTTAATTAATGTACAGACTCCATGATGATGATCCCTCAGGGTTCACAATATAATAGGGCTTATCATTGTTTTCAACATAAAATAACTGTGTCAATATATAAAATTGTGCATTTGTTGGTGAATTATTATAAATTAATTCCATATCAACTGGATTTATTATGTCCCTTGTGCCTCATCAGTAGAACTGTCCAGTCATTCACTTTATCAGTAATTAATGTGTAACCTTAAAGACTTCTTTGGTTTTCATGCCATGCAGTGAACATTGTTGTCAGATGGTTAACACTCATGTTCTGTGTTCAGTTCTGTGTCTCAGTCTTGGCTCCTGATGAAGGGCTTTCATCATCCCTACAAGCACAATGGTAACTTACATGTAACTCCTGTTCTAAAATTCAAAATACTTGCACTTTGTCCACAGAATATTCATGTTCCTTGTATCATGTCAACAGCAGAAGCTTCATAGGTATGTGCAGCTGAGGGGCTCCAAGTTTCAAAACTAACAGAATACTACTACAGCTGCTGGCACACACCTGGTATACTCTGACCACTGATTCTCCATCAGGCAGTTTATCGTGTTGGGGATGCTGGGGAAGTGGTGCAGGTGGTGGCGGCTGATGCAGCAGCGAGTCGCTGGGGTCGGTCTGCATGACCCGTGACACTCGTGAGATGATTGGTGCTGGTGCATTTGTAGTTGTTGACCGAGGCCAGTCACGATGCCTTCGGTGCACGGGCGCATCACTGTATTGTGGACTGCTCCCTACATATTTCTTTTGCTGTGACTTGGGTGTCCACAGTGGACTCACTCTGTACATAATTTTAATAAAGTTTACTAGTGCTCGCTCATGTAGCTCTCACACTGAAATTGCTATTAGGAAATTTAATGACTCTCTAACAGTTCTGCCATTTTAGACTTCATATTATTACCTTGTCTTTCACAGCTGAATATCTTAATGCTATTGGAAATTACATATCACTCATGAAACAGCAATTTGTCATAACCCCACCATATGCAATTTTACAGGAGACAGATAAAACCTGACAGCTCCTCAATAGACCAACATTTAAGCATGTCATGTTTTTTTACAAAATATAAGCAAAAGAAGCAATTTTTTGTGGACACAGCATTTGGACAGAAGTTGTATTTTTAACCCAAATGTCTTAGTAATGTGGGAATCTCAGTTTGAAGAATGGTGTGGGTTATGACAAATAGCTCTTTCATGAGCAATATTACCTTATTAGCTACAAGTTCTATGAGAACTAAATGGCATTTTCAGCATGTATGGAATACATTGGAACTGGTTCTGAAAGGGTTGAAAGAGCAGTTTTATGAATTATGATGATAGACTAACTTCTATTAGCATGACATTCATACCAAGTGTTCTAAATATTAGCCTCTGTTTAAAACACCAGATGGGGACACCAACAATTTTGTATTGAAATCAGACAACACTAAACAGACATGGCTCATGAAAGGAATCGTTAGATCAGCCACAGCACATTGCATCACATATGCTATCAAATGTGGGAACAGTGGAAGTGTTGAAGGCCTGGGTGAACAGGAGAAGGGTTTGTTTGTTTCTTTCTTTCTTTCTTTCTTTCTTTCTTTCTCTCTCTTTCTCTCTCTCTTTCTTTCTTTCTTTCTTTCGTACCTGCATATAATGGGGTGCTTTACCCCTCGAGTTTACTGTCCCCACCACATAATTTATTACGAGCAATGCATATTGGTCCAATTCACAGACTAGCAATGTCTTACTCATAACCCAAAATAACACGTCACTGTCAGTACAACTTGACTGATTAATTCTCTTTAAGTATAACCATACATTTAAATGCTGCTAATATCAAATGCAACTAATGGATCTGAATTTGAATAAACTCACTTTGTTTACATCATATACAATGAATTTCCCTAAAATTGTTTATAACACATTGTTAACATCTCCTTATTTTTCCAAGTAGCCATTTTCCACCAATACTCTACATGTATTTACTTATCTAAGCTACATGTTCAGTCCATCCTTCAATACTGTGTGTGCTGCATAAATGTTTGTGTTTCTGTTTACATACAATATCCAGCTTTAATCTGTTATATTGTAACTCACAGGGTGGTTCCCAGGCTGTGCTCTGTAGAGTCCCTGACTTTCTATGGGATCAATCCCTGATGACAGATTTTTACTTTACAGAATTTTTGGAGATATAATATTGTGTATCTAACAGAAACAAGAAGTTTCATTAATTGTATGATACCCTGACAATGAATGGAAACCATCACTAGTCCACTGTGTCTACACAACACAATGTAAAATAAAGGGTTATAAAATAAATCCCCAAAAAATCACTTTTTTTTTTCTTCTTTCTTTCTTTGCAAACCAAATAAATCACAATGTAATTCACAATAAACCATTTCATGCAGTTCGGTTACACTACACTTTGATATATTCAGTTAGGTCTTCCACTGATTTTAGATTAATATAAACATGCATAAATTTTCTAGTATTGTTGTCGTCAGTACTGCTAAAGTCCTATGATCCTTGGATTCCCACCAATTTTTAGTAAACACATTTCATTAATCAGGTATGCAGTGGTGCAGCTGGTTAAGTCACTGCACTAAAAGCCAGAAGGTTGCGGGTTCTATTCCAGCTGGGGTTACTGCGGTTTTTCTTTAACTTATTCCTATCTCCCAGATATCTCCTGGGCGTAAAGGCGGCAGGAGGGTAGGGCTGACAGCCTTATCACCTTCATGTACTGACTGTCTAGAAATTTTGGGAGCCTCAACCTGCTGAAGCCCTAACAGCCTGTGCAGGATAGCTTTACCTTGTACATTTCACTAGTCTGTGGCTCCATCACAACATTTCTGTATCAAAAATGCCTTTTGGAAACATCCTTCTGAATTAAAATATTCTCCTTCCTATATTTCTTCTGAATATTTGCCATTTATATAAAAATTCAAAGAATGAGACTGTATTTCACAGTTACACAAATCCAGGTCATATTATTTCAGTCTTTGTTAATTTGGAAAATCAGCAACAGTTATCAATAATGCACAGAATGAACAATATGAAGTTCAAACTACACAGGCAATGTACGTATAATTTAACACTGAGGCGCATCCATGCAACCATTGTTGCAGTGGAAAAGCAATGAGTATTACACAACCTGAGTGTGTGTATTTGTAGCCTTAGTTATCCAGCATACAATGTTCATGCGCCATATTGTCATCTGTAGCCTGCCCTACTCTACAATATTTTTCTACATTATCTCATAAACGGCACGATTTTAGATAGGAAAAAAGTTACTGGAAACAAAATATGTGTTTTGAGTTTCTCTAAACTTTTGTCTGAAATATTTCTCATTCTAAGAAGAAAAGAGCAGGATATGACAAAAAATGTATATTGGTCTTCACATATATTCTTGTCCGATTTTAACGAAACTTGGATTTTCGTGGCAGATTTTCGAAAAATCCTCAAATATGAAATTTCATGAAAATCCGTCCAGTGGGAGCAGAGTTGTTACACGCGGACGGACGGACATGACGAAGCTAATAGTCGCTTTTCTCAATTTTGCGAACGCGCCTAAAAACACATCTTCAGAATGTTAAGACAGTAACTTACCTGTGATAGTTTTTGATGGGATTCTCAGTACTGTTCCAGTCTAGAGAAGTGTCCTTCGGCTCATTTTTGCCACCACTGGACACAAGGGACTCATAGAGCCTGAGCCCCTCACTATTAGTGTTGTTGTGTTTGTAATCTACACCATAGCTTTCTGAAATGACCGGCAACACCGAAGACTGGATCTCCCGCTTGGATCGTTCTGCTGAAAGATCAACAACACTGCAGAGTTCCACAGAACAGAGTGTACAGTAATGTCCCAGTGTTATCAAACTAAGAAATCCATACCCTCGCCTACCAGAGTCCATTTCATACAGTTCAGAGGACAGCAAAAGTTTTGTATGACAAGGCTCCAAGTACGACATGAAGGCATATGGAAGAGTGAAGGTACAGCTCCGCCCATCAGCTTCGGGATTTATGGATGTGAGGGCTCAGCCTCAAGACCCAGCCGCTATATCCTCGAAGAAAGAGCTCCCAGTACGCACTGAGTAGAAGGCTGCGTGGACAATATCGCCTGTCCGGACGCTTTTGAAGAGATATATCTTTTGTCCCAGCCACTAATCGAACTGCAATTCCTAGAACGTCCAGCTCATCACCTAATTATTGCAACGACTCTGCTATCCAGACTCACAAACACGTATCTGCCAGACCGATAAGCGGGTAGATTTGCCACTCATCGTGAAATCTCAAAAGCTACGGTTTCGCCCGTGTCGCCGCGAGAAAGTGACAATACAATTCCGTTACGACTGTCACATGTGGCAGTGGGGCATGACCTGACCTCTACACCAATAACAGGTGACCTACAAAAATCACGAAATTCCTCGTTAATACAATGCCCAATGTTGTAATTGTCCATTCTTAGGTATACCTTTTTCCAGCGAATTTGTTTTCAAAGGTATATACTGTATTTATATTCTTTCCTCAAAGCAAGAGACTATGTTTAACATCCACAGAACTGACAAGTTTATCTCGTCTTCTGTTTGACACTGTATAAAGTCATATAGGTGTGCAGCTTTAAATGGAAGCAAACACTGTCCATCACTTTGTGGCAAAGAACCAAGATCAAGAATAAAATAAAAAAAGACACGAGCGGTATTTTAGTTGAGAATAACAGAAATGTTGTAAGTGTTCTTAGTACTTTTTACCAATTAATGCTAGGCCGAATATATTCCCGAAGAGAGGGGAGGAAGCTGGTACAAATTTCCGGGGTCCGGCAGTCCGGAACGGGGCCCCACTATGCTGTATATGATTTTGTCCTTCTCATTAGTCTCGGGTTTAATTAGGGAGTGATCTGTCTTGTTGACGGCACTTGCGGCCAGCGGCCATCTTGCATACGACGCCCCCTGCTTTGTTTCCCTTTGCCGATGCGCCCTTGATGGGGCCCGAACCCGCTCTCGGCGCACCTGTGAATAAATCAGCGAGACTGATACACCAAAGAACGCAGTGTGTATGCACATATTATTTATCTTATTAATTTTAATGTTATCCTTCTAGGTGATATGGAAGCCTTTGTCTGACGGAGATAGGTCAAGGAGTGCAAAATGCATGGACATAGGAAATGGTCACAAAACTTTACTGAAAAAACTTTTATGGTAAGTGGCCAGATGGGAGAGACAGACATAAGCTACTGAGCGTTACGGTACGGATATTTAATAGGCTATGATAGGCTGAGGGTGTAACGAGGATGGCAAGGAGAAGAAATGAATACAGAAAGTTTGTGGTTAAATCTCTTGGAAAATGGTCACTTGCAGTATATACCAAAGAAAGCAGCAGGGATTGAATGTTAAATCGTATACGAAGGGAGTACTTTATGTAGGCCGATGGAACCAAGTCATGTCCAATGGAGAATCTTTGATGCAGAAATGGGTTTCAAATATCACATTGTTGACTGGCTAGATGTGGTAACAGCTCATCAAAAATAGTTTTGGTACCAAGGTCTAATAGAATCTCATTTGAGGCATTGACATTTAGGCGCGCACCCATAATTTTTAGTTCTAGGTTCCTTGACTCACTCACCAAATTGAGAGGCCTACAGAAAGATCTAATCGTCTTTACTTTTTACGTCCAAGTACTACTGCCTACGGTACTTATTTTATTTTTAAAAATTCCAATACATTAGTCATCAGCCGATTTCAATGGCTGATTTCGGCTGAATGGTAAATCAATTAAAGCATTTCATATCATCGTGCCTTAAAAAGGGGCTGTGGATATTCGTGTCTTTCTTTGTTGTGTTCTACACACGTGCGTCTGGGCACTGCGCTGTTCGACGCATCATACAACCCTGCCGGTCTGTTCTGGCGGATGTAACCACGACATGCAGGAAAGGAAAGTTAGCCGTGACGTTTTCTTGGCTAACATGCTTACTTCCGCTTTAGCGCATCTCTGCCACCAGATGTCAGCAGTTTTACTGTACCAGATAAACAACAGAACGTTACAGAAAGAATTCTGAGTCTGAGGCAAGGGGGTTTAATCTTCGAAAAGTGAAAAATATTTAGCATAAGAAACTACTTCAAGCAGCGTATCTGTTGGTTTCGGACCTCAGTTTGCGGGACCTACCCCAAGATGGTTAAGATACACCGACAAGTTCGCGCGCTGGAAACCTATTCCCTTGTATTTTGAAGGTGCTGGTCGGACGGTACTAAGGACGTTCTACGTGCTGTGCTTCATACTTATGCCCGCGACACGTGCCTGTCTGCAGGTTAGAAACTAGGTTTTAACAATTTTAACAATATGTGTGTATGCGTGTTTGCGTGCTTGTGTGGGCTGTAATTTGCCGTGGTTTATTGTTTTCCTAAACAAAGGGAGTACGATTTCTGTTGCAGGATGATTTTAAATAGTCTGTATCAGTAATCCCGTAATTTAATACACTAATGTGTACAAGCCTGAGCAAGGTCATTGGCAATGGATTAATTACGGATGGAGTAGTCGCGTTGGGTCTTCAGGTAATATCAATCAGCGATATTATTGTGTGTCATATGGTATGCTGTGCTCAGTTTATCTTTGACTCATATGATGTGTTCTTAGACCTCAGCAAGGTCACTAATTCAGGATTAAATCTGTAGAGAAGGAAACCGTATTATACCGACTGATCCGGCGGACAGTTCTGCTTGGTGTCCCATTTTATCGTGGCTGTGTGTCACTCTCTCCTCTGTGGTTTTGTCCACGTGCTGTTTCTTGTGGTGTGTCACTCTGCTAGGCGTCCTTTCCCCTGACGAGTAGTCCTCGTCATAGTCATAGCCATCACAATCGTCATCGTCATGATCATCGCCTTCTGATGTAGCTTCCTCTGCATAAACCTGAAACAATTATAGTTAGTTTCTATTAGCTATTATGTTTCAACAGAAAGTACCCGAATACCATGCAGTTACATCAGCAATTTTAGAAGTCGGGGTAGCGTAGTCTGTATAGCAAGTAAGTTACGGACTGGACGTACCGGGGTTCGAATTCCAGTAGGGGCAAGAGGTTTTTCGCTACTCCAAAACCGGTCTCCTTTACCTGGGGTACAGCGACTGGGCCGTGAATATGACTACTTACCTCCATCTAGTGCCGAATTTAAGAATAATTGGAGCTCTGTCTCTACTCCCGCTATATGCCCTCATGGCGTGGGAAGGGACAAATTTACCTTTACCTTCATATCAGTAGTCAGGAGTTGTGGTCAGTAATCGCTACCAGCCGCTTTTGAGGGACAAAAATTGTGTTTTAACCTCCAAGCAATGTTGACGCGTTATTACCTGCAAACAACCCAGGCAATGTACGTAACAATGAGGGGCGCTCGCGTAACCACTGTTGTCTTGGAAAAACAATGAGTATTATATACTCTGTGTGTGTGTGTGTGTGTGTGTGTGTGTGTGTGTAGCCTTAGTTATCCAGCATGCAATGCGCATGCGCCATATTATAGTGTCATCTGTGGCCTGTCTGGCTGTACCGTATTTTTCCTCCCCGAAAGTCGTGCCATTTATGAGATAATTCTCATAAATGGCACGACTTTCGGGGAGGAAAAAAAAGTTACTGAACATAAAATTTGTTTAGATTTTATCTACAACTCCTGTCTGAAATATTTCTCATTCTAAGAAAAACCATAAATTATAAAAAATGGCATAGGTCTTCATGCAAAGTACTCGTTATTGTTGTCAGATTTTAACGCAAATTGAATTTTCTCGACAATTTTCGAAAAATGCTCAAATATCAAATTTCATGAATTTCCGTCCAGTGGGAGCCGAGTTGTTTCATGCGGACGCACGGACAGACAGGCAGGCATGACGAAGGTAATAGTCGCTTTTCGAAATTTTGAGTACGCGCGTAAAAGTGAATGAATAATCGCATGGTCTTCCGATTTTGATTACACTGGTCATCAGAGGTCTATATCAGACCGGTCAAATTTCATTTTGATTCGACGATGTCGCCAGTGTGGTTTTTGCATAAAAGAAACAGCCAGAGGCCGGCATCATACTTATGCTGAGAACCTTGTTATATAAAATTCGTTAATGATTAGGCTGTCAAACAGAAATGATGCACTGATTCCGAACACTACCCCCAGTTTAAGGCCGTGGCCTTAACGGGAAGGTCGAAGCGTCACGTGGAAATGAAAGTGAGTTAATACGCTAACATGATTGGATATTTCACCTTGTGCTTCCACAAGCTTCAAAATGCAGTTAGGCTAAAGTGACAGTGCCCACTGCATGTGCAGGTTCGTCAGCAATTTAGGAAAGTACCTAAACCACGAACGTAAGCAACCGAAATGAGGATATTCATAACTTACACCTCGAACTCGATGACAGTGAATGTGCAAGGATGTTGAAGGAAGTGGAAATGACATACTTTGAAGTAATGTCCTTTTGTTATTCGGCGGTGCTGAGGAAATCCACAGAAAACTTTAGTTAGGATACTCGGTGTCCCGGTCGAGATATGATCCGGGAACCTCCAGCATACGAAGTCAAAATAATTACCTACTCTTGAACCAACTAGTCCGGCCCACAAGGATTATCATGTCTGTAGCTCAAACAACACAACAGTTTTGCTGATAGACTGACCAACAACTGTTTATCAGTCGCCGCCGCCGTCGTCTGTCTTTGCGTCTTCTTCTTCTTCTTCTTCTTCTTCTTCTTCTTCTTCTTCTTCTTCTTCTTCTTCTTCTTCTTCTTCT
>Ga0123357_10004940_pt1 | contig 15824 bp, 7 predicted proteins | sample TergutEmb28metaG_FD_89873 | JGI IMG/M metagenome (GOLD analysis project Ga0123357, IMG submission 89873) | Embiratermes neotenicus P4 segment gut microbial communities from Petit-Saut dam, French Guiana - Emb289 P4 | ecosystem: Host-associated > Arthropoda: Insects > Digestive system > Gut ... | reverse complement strand
TGGGATGTGGGTATATGGACTGGATTGGGCTGGCCCAGGATAGAGACAGATGGCGGACGCTTGTTAGTGCGGTAATGAACCTTCGGGTTCCGTGAAATGCGGGGAATTTCTTGACTAGCTGCAGACCAGTTAGCTTCTCAAGAAGGACTCTGCACCATGGAGTAAGTAAGTATGTGTATACAAAACAGTGCTTACATATGAGTACAGATTTTGTGAAAGTTGTAGACAAAATGATAAAGACATAAGAACAAAAATTTAAGTCAAGAAGTCTCAACTTCTAGAAAGCTTGTTTCTAATATTCTGAAGGATGAAAAAGAGCTAGAAAGAAATAATAAACAAAGCGGGACGATATTGTGAAAAGGTCACTACATTTATTACGGTAAAAAAGAAAGTTTTATATCTCTGAAGGCAGTGCTTGCTCGTTCCTCTGGTGCAGGTAAATCGGAGGCAAGGCAGAGGGCCGGAAATTGACGAATATAAAGTGACGATAAGTTTAGTCTTTTAGTTTGCAAAACAGAAAAAATGTTGAGCAGTTACCCAAATTTGTAATAATAACTTTCGTACGGCAACACGGGACGAAATTACGAAGATTATTTGCGGAGGCTGCAAGAGAAGTACAAAGAGTGATGAAGAGTTTGGGTATGAACATAGCATCTGGCCTAGTTAGGAGGAAAACCTTAATGGAGTCGGCCAGTCGCTAGAAGGTCTGAATGCAAACTGATTTCTAGTCAGCATTCCGGCGTTGAATTAGGGTAGGTGATAGTCTTTATGCAAATGTGTTGTATTTTAAACAAGGCAGGCAATGTATCCTACATGTACACTAACACTGAGACACGTTCGTGCAACCAATGTTACAGAGAAAAAGCAGTATTACATATTCTAAGCGTGTGTTTGTAGACTTAGGTATCCAGCATGCAATGCTCATGTGCCGTATTGCGATATGTGGCCTGCCCGGCTCTAAAATATCTTTACACGTTATCTCACGAACGGCAAGATTTTCGAAAAATGTTATCGAACATAAAAAGTGTGTTTTGATTTTCTCTACAAATTTTGTCGGCAACATCTCTCATTCTACGAAGAACTGAGCGAGATATTATCATAAATTTATATAGGTCTTCGTGTAAAGCAACTGTTATTCTTGTCAGATTATAATGAAACTTGAATTTCTTCCACAGTTGTCGAATAATACTGAGTTGTTCCATGTGGATGGGCGGAAGGACGAATGGACAGAAATGATGAAGATAATAGTCGCTCTTTGCAATTTTGCGAATGCGCTTAAAATGTGCAGATTCATTTTACATGGACTTGTTTCGTGTGCTTTCCTTCGGTTGAGTAAATACTACAAATCTGGCCAATCAACAACCAGAATGAAAGAAAAAGTGTAGAGGGCAAAATGCTCAATCTTTAACTAGCCAATAACTTAAGTAATACATGAAAAATTCACTTCCTCTCTGAACTAAGACCTTTGCATTTCCGTCAAGTGGACAAACCAATTAACAATGTTTCAAACTTTAAAGTCAAATGTCTCTGTATTTACAATCAGATTTTGCGTTAAAGAATTATGCACTCTGTCAACACAGTTTATTTACGTGCTTCATGTTATTCTCATTATGAACAGCGATTGCTTCCCTGTACAGCCTTTTACAATTCTTCTTTCAATTGGATTCAGCCTGCATTCTATAAGATAAAAGCACAATCTTTAGAAGTAAATGAATTTAATTTTACCTTTAAAACCGACTGGGAAATGAATCTGTGTGTATTCTGACGATCAAAAGGAAAAGCAGAAGGATTAAATAGACAGCGAGGACCAAATGCAGGGCTTATGCATATTAAAGAACGAGGTACATATTTCTGACACTTTGCTTTAAAGGGTTAACTTTTTGTGTGATTATTAAGAATATTCTACTCTATGTATATCTCATTCCATGTTCTCACCACTAAAACATTCCAAATATTATAACACCCTGTGGTATGTAATGCGATAATGAATGGGTAGCCGGCTGGTCGAACTTGTCACATACACGTGTGTGACGAGAATTATTGCTCGGAGTAGCAGGTTGGGGAGGAGGATGTCCAGCAAAATCCGTTGCGAATCCATCGATATTATAATCTCTTAATGGCCTACAGGGCATCAAATATTTGAGAACAATGCACAGCTTGCGGCAGCCGCTGAACATATGGCGCACATTGCTGAGACAGGGAACAGATTTTCCGCTAAAGTACCAATAACGTGAAAAAGTAACCTGGGAATTTTCATAATTTAGAATAATTTGACATCAAATCCTTACTTCTCCGTTAGAACCTAAGCAACTTTCGAAAGCTCAGTTTATGTTTCCATCCTCATTTTATTATACTGTAATATCGCGAACACAATTTAACGAATGACTGACAGTTATTAATAATCTATACTGTCACATATACAAGGCCCATATACGTTTATATAAGCATAATAATTCAAATTTTGTCGTTACTTTCTTCCAATATATCAAGTATTTCTTCACGGTACAGTTACATAAGCGAAGTAGTACCGAAGCAGTGTTAGGGCTTCCTGTACTTCGAACGCTATTGCTACATCGACGTATGTTAATAAATGTGATGAGACAGGATATTAATATTGAAGGACAGTAAGAATTCGTGTATTTTAGGGCGATGGTGTTAAAAAACATGAATATCTTCCATTACATCTTTTCATTCCTAGTCAGTTTCTGTATTCTCTAGCATTAGTGTCAGTATTAGTATTAGTATTAGTATTAGTAGTAGTAGCAGAAGCAGTACTACTACTAGTAGTAGTATTAGCAGAAGCAGTACTTCTACTAGTAGTAGTAGTATGAGTAGTAGTAGTAGTAGTAGTAGGAGGAAGAGTAGTAGCAGCAGCGGTGGTGGTGGTGGTGGTGGTGTTGGTGGTAGTAGTAGTAGTAGTAGTAGTAGCAGAAGCTGTACTAGTAGTAGTAGTAGTAATAGTGGCAGTGGTAGTAGCGGTGGTAGTGGTAGTGGTAGTAGTAGTAGTAGTAGTAGTAGTAGTAGTAGTAGTAGTAGGAGCAGCATACTTGCTTATGATGACATGCCGAAATTTTCATCTTACTATCATGAATGTGATATTTCAGTTTGCTACATAGTGAAATGTGCAATCCGTCTGTCAGTGGAACTGTATGATTTCACTTTCAGGTGTTAACACTTGTATCCCAAGCAAATCGCGTTAGTAGCCACCCGCTTCTTTAATGGAGTACCTGTACACTCACTTCCGACGGAACGTGACGTCCATAACTAACTTGTCTCCATTTACTTTGCTTTGATCCTCGCACAATGCCCTGCAGTTTTCCAAACATTTAGAAGTCATGTCGGACGGGCTCTTAGATTAGCTCATGGCTTTATTATTATTCTAATAACCTGTCTTTTGACATGGCCGATGAGGGAGTGGGAGAAGAGGGCGCTGTTGTACAAGAGCAAATCCCGTGCGTGTGGAGGATTCTCACGTGTCTCGTGCGTGTCAGCAGTAATAATGAGGGTCCATGCAATTAGTCCGTGAATACTGAGCAACCTGGACTCACATCCTATCAGGATGAGAGCGAAATTGGTGTGTGAGGACAGACTATCGATCACGTCATTTCTAATTATAACCTGCACACCAAAACAATAGGCATATTAAAAAACCAACAATCCTCTTTCCGTCAGTGACTTCATACACCGTTAATTCAACAATTATTTTTCAGTTAGACGCCTAAATCGAATGTTAAAAACACACCCGAAAAAAGTCTCAAACTTTAACTATATTATCACATACGTATCACAACTAGAGTTCAATAATAAAATTTAAAGACTGTGTCACAAAAAATGTGTAGGGAAAGAGCTAACCAAGGAGGGTAAGGTGCGGGTGTGTAGGACTTATGGGGGATATAAGAAATTTGTACGTTGCCACGTATATATGGACACCCTAATAGAGCGAAACCGGTTGGGAGACTAAGATATAGGTTATAGGGTAATATTAAAGTGGATTTCAAAGAAACAGGTTGTAAAGGTGTGTAATGTATTAACCGACCTATAATGTGACTAGCTCTGTTGGCCTTCTCTTGATGATACTGAAATATATTCCCGGCGTCCGTAAAATATGGAATATTCTTTGCTACATTTTCATATATTTCTTCTTTTCCAAAATTCATCGTATACTAAAATTCAGAAGCGAAACAAATAAACGAAAATGGATTCAACCCTGTATTCCTCTTAAACTCGACGTTGGTATTTTTCCCCGCCAGGGTGGCGGACGGACTTGTCTGCTTGTCAGGCGAGTGTTCGCTTGTCTGCTACGGTCAGGCGAACTTGTTAGCTTATGGAAATTAAATTCAGCGTGTAATTAAGTCTAAGAGCCAACAAAATGAACAGCAGTTGGAGTCTAGCCCTGCTCGCGACACCTAAAAGTCAACTTGTGTGAAGTGCATTCCGCACAACACTCGCACGTCTGATCCTGTACAAAATCGGCCGTCTATAAGACGTCACATCCTTTGAAGGTAACATATGCGTCATGTTTGATGCAGTGCAGCACTGGCCTCTTATAAGAGGTAACATAGTTATACAGGTAAGAAACGCACAATCTTTGGATAAAGTTTTACACTGGCTGCCTGTAAGAAGTAACACCCATTTAAAGGAAATATACGTGCCGTATAAAGGGTGTGGCCGGTCCCATTGGCCACGCGGTCTAAGGCGTAGATCTACGGCCGCTCTTCTGCTGAGATTGTGGATTCGAATCCCTCTGGGGGAATGGATGTCTGTCTGTTGTGAGTGTTGTACGTTGACAGGTAGAGGTCTCTGCGACACACTGATCACGCGTCCAGAGGAATACTACCGAATGTGATGCGTCGTTGTGTGTGATCTAGAAACCTCAAGAATGAGGGGGCCATGGCGTTGGGCCGCAGCGCCACGGAAGGGGAGGGGTATAATAAGGGGTGTATCCCGTTTAGTTCAGTCAATCCGGTTTTGGATGTTATATTGAATACTAAAAATTATGAGGCGGTAAATGAGATAGGGCAACATGACCAGTAATAAATATAGAGATGAAAGATGATGGAGTGGAGCGACACAGCACTGTCAAGCTCAGGTAAGGACAGTTGGTCTTCGGCCTGTATTAGATATAGGTAGGCATACGCAGTGCAATAAAATGAAATCGCTTTGAGTGACTATTGTTAATTTCCCAAGAAATCTCGTATAAATTATATTTACATATGGATAGGTCGAACTGTAATTAAATGTACCAGAATCACTTCACAATATTAAAAGGCACATTTAATTACAACTGTATTCAAGAAATCTCCCTTAAGATGGCCGGATTACTGGCCGAAACATTTGGATGATGACGTTGCTATAAGAATACATAAATAAAATTAGAGCGCATTCGTTGGGTGTTAATATACTGTAAACATCTAATTAGTGCACGAAATATGGAACACTTCAAATGCACAAATCCCTTTACGATCAGCATCTTGCACTCATTTTTCTCAAATAATTCCTCATACCATTTCCTCCGAGCTACACTGGTTCTAACAAGAAAAATGATGACTTGCAACATGATACCAGAAAAATAAGACTGTGGTGTAAAGAGAAGGGAATGAGATTCTTTCCATTTGCAGGCAGAAAACTGTCAACAGGGATTTTATAAAGAACAAAGGTTCAGTGCTCCTTGCGATCCACATCTCATTCTCCAGTTTCAATCAGTAATTTAATGACAAGCTAACAAGCTAATTTAGGCCTTTTAATTTAATACGGTTATAAAAGGAATCCTATTTAGTATTTTGTAGACAGAGAACTGGTTCCGCGAGACGCAGCTGTCCTAGACATTACGTTGCCTAGATAAAGGCTTCTCTGTAAGGTTTCCCTGTCTGTTTCTACGCCAAACAGACCGTCTCTTATTAAACGAGATTAAGTGCCTTCATTTCGTTAAGGAACTCATTGAAGCTATATATTGCATCTGGTTCCAACCACAAGATGGACTGTTACAAAGTACTGTCTTATTCTGAATGGCACTAACCGCCTCATATGAAACAGACAGCAACACCTCCCCAAGCAACTCCCTTCCCGACTGTGGATATCAATTTTTTGCAGTGTTTAGTTTATATCAGTTTTTGGCACACGTTTCAACACGTGTCATTTTTCGAGGACACCTTCGGAAGCTATTCTAGTGCAGTTACTGCGATGAAATATCTTTCTCTTTACTCTGGCCACAAAGAGGAGTAACGGGTTAGCAAACTTAACGAGTGGGAATATTTTTGGGAATATTTTTCGGAAAACCCATCTGACTTACTACATACAATTAATTTACTATTATTCGATTATTTAAGCGTTCGCGTTGAATTACGCTGATCGGTGACAGAAATTACGCATTTTCAAAATAATAAAAGTAAAAAAATATTCAGTCAGTTCATACTAACACTGAATTCATAGTCCTATTCCAAAAAAAAATCTATAGAGAGATTTTAGAAATTTCTTCGCTGTGTAACTTTCTTACCTGTGATTTGTTACTGGGCATGGTATTGCACATTCAGAGCAAATGTGATACCTTAATTAATTACTGGTGAGGGAAACTTTACATCACAGTAAGGTACGCAAGTCCGTAAAGTGAACTAATAATTATCAACTTGATAATGTAATCACTTACGGAAATAAAAGATTAGGACAGAAACAGCGAGTAATTTGTGGTAATCTACTTGAAGCTTAGTAGTTACTATATGTACCAACTGCTTAAACATTTAAAAAATGAGAATTTGCTCACAGAGAACATTTAAAGTTGCTGGTGTTTTCTATGAGGCAAGAACTACAACTTTAAACAACATTTCAAAAGTCTGTTGTTATTAAGCTGTACACTACAGCGCCACCCTCCGTTTTGAATCATAGAGTTGTATTAATAACAAAATTCGTACTATCATGTCTTCATACTCCATACTCTTAAGTTATTTTCATTTTGAATGCTAGAAAGTAACAACGAAAGTGTTAGAACAATCGAGACAATCAAGACGAACAAAGACGATAACAACAGAAATAGATGACACTATCCGACGACATAATGACGATCTTCATCTAAGAGCTCGATGTTGCTGAACAAAGACAGGCACTTTCTTGAAATGTTATCGGTTCTGTAAAACAGTGTTGGGTTAAATGAAAAAATAATCTACGGACAAAACAGAAACCAGTGATAAAAACAATTGCACTTTTTAATTAAAATGACAGCCTCTATTTCACCCTCCTTTCAATTAGCAATTACTAGCAGCAACAAACATCGTTAGAAACTTTTAAGACAACAAGGACTTGCGCTGTGCTTCACACGTATCCCTCTCATTCGACATTCTGGATGTCGTATTGTATAGGGCCACCCCCTACTGACAGCACCGGCAGCAGCCGCTGCTCACTTTCCGCCCTGCCAAGTTTCCAATGAATACAAATAACTGCTAATGGCAAGTTCCCATGCAGCTGCCACCCCACCCAGCCTTCTTCAGACAAGATGTCCATCGAGCCACCAAACTCCAAACAAATCAAGGAAATACTACAAAACGCCATTAAAAGCCACAGAATCGATTTATAATTCAGATAATAATGGTGTTCTAATTTCCTGGGACAATCATTCTAACTAAGCTTGCACTTCGATTTATTCTTCGCCTGGAACGGAAAAAAAAGTTGCATTTCTATTTTACTGTTATATACAACTGGAAGATAGTGTAAGTACATGGTCTTTCTACGGGATTTATTTAGGATTTGGATTTGAGCGACTTCATTCCTCCTCGAAATATTATGTGCCGAATCAATGTTTTTAACTCCTGTATCTTTCAGGAGAAAATAGATTTAATGTGAAAGGCCGAACTTTGTTCACGGTATAATATAAGCAGTAATAATGTTTCTCGGTTACTAGTCTTCCAAACATTCAAGTGTGCTCCCTTCCAGATTATATTTTAGGCCCTGTGGCTATCGTAATATTAATTACTTCCTTACGGTTGAAGTTCAATTGTACAGAAAGCCTGCTGTTTCTGTGAAAATTCTTATTAATTTGTCGTTACGAAAAGTGACTTTCGAAAGCAAAATGATCAAATTATGGCACCAAATATGGCGTCAGAAAGGGAAGATATCCTGTCTGTATTCGGAAGGTCATGGGTTCAAATCCCAGCCTGGTGGCCGGATACCATGACTGAAGTGTTCCGGAATTTTTTTCAATTCCCTTAAATATGGTCAGGTAACAGTTCAGATTTCGCTACGACAGCCGCCTTTCATAACTTGGGTATGTAATATTCACTATCTTATTACGGTTCGAAGTACACGTTTCTGTATTCATATGATGACTATGAATTTGTGTAGAAACTAAATGAATAACAGGTCCATCACTATGCATAAAATTAACAGTAATTTAAAGTACAGTCTCTTTTATTTAGGTCTACAGTAGAACGATCTCACAACTAAAGTGTTATACTACCAAAACTAATGCTTGAACACCGGTATATGCCAAGTTTTTACTTCTATTTAGTTTCCGGTGCTGTCAGTTCCTTTCTTTTCACGACATGTCACTCTATCTGTGGTATAATTAAATGTGACACTTCTTTGCTAAGGGGGACCGCGGTAGCACAGTGGTTAAGGTGCTGCGCTACAAATCGGAAGGTCGCTGGTTCGATCCCAGATGGTATCATTGACATAAAATCCTTCCGATCGCACTATGGCCCTGGGGTCGACTCAGTCTCTAACAGAAATGAGTACCAGGAGCATCTCCTGGGGTAAAGAGGGCCGGTGCGTAAGGCTGACAACCTTACCACCATCCTGTGCCATTGTCATGTAATCTGGGAACCTTAACTTCCTGGAACCCTCTGGGCCACTCCAGGCCTGTAACGGTACTGCTTTACCTTACTTCTTTGCTAAGGGGACAATAAATATGTACTTAAGATTCCGGTTCCTTCTGAAGCATAAAATTTCTTACGCTTATGTTTATGTAGCCGTAGTTTACACTGTTTACACTACTGAATCAGGAGAGAAGCAGGGCGAAACGCTGACCACTTGGATAAACTCCATTACTGAGAACTTAACAGTCGCTCATCTATATTTACATTTCTTGCCTTTATGGAACCAGAAATCCACAAGAATCTACTACTTGCCCCAACTTATCCTGACCCAGACGAATCAAGATGCAAAATTAAACAAATTTTCTTTAAGATACTCTTTATTATTATCCTCCCATATGAGTGGTTTATTTTTCAGGTTTATCAAATAAAATTATGTAGCTATCTCTTGTCCGGTGAAACACTATATTAAAAGAAATGTAGAGTCGCTGGGAAAATTTAAAAGAAAAATCCTTACGCAACAATTATAGGACACAATTAAAACGAAGAATTGTTATGTGTTAGCTTGAAAATGTAATTGAAACAATACAATAAACATGTAGGAATTGGATCTGATTACTCTCGTCCTTCCTGGAGAATCCCAAGGGAGCACGTTAAACAGAAAACTACCGCTTATTATGGAGAGAGTTTCTGTTCACTGTGATTGACGATTCTCTTTGTCTCATTTGGTGATTGAATTCACTGCCTTTAAATTATATACTATCATACTGAGTTGGTATAATACACGCTCTAACCTTCAACGACTTGCAATTCCTGCTGTCTTACTAGAAGCCGGTAAGTTTATAACTGTGCTAAAAGAGTGCCGTGAGAAACTGTCTTAAGTTGCAAGATGCGCTAAGCCTACAGGCATAGCCTACTTCTGGCATCAAATTTCCACCTTCACCAGTATTTTAAAAAAAGGCCTCGCCGGAGGACTACTTTCAAGCAAACACTTTTGTTTTCTGCCTTAATTTATTCCTCAATCCCCCTGACAATATTCCGATGTCTTACGCGGAGACAACAAAAGGTAATTAATTTCTGGGCGGCAAAGGAGAACTTTTAAGCACGCTGTGCTCCATTTCTCACAACACCTGCTGCGACCAGCTCTTGCACTCTCGAGCTACTATCCACTCTGTTACTGTCGTACCGTATAAACCCATCTCAAAAGAGAATAACATCAAAGAGCTATTTGTCACAAGAATGCAAAATTCAAATTAAAAACCTCGTTTAATTGAGACATATCATGTGCTATGCTGCGGGTGTACTGTGGAACACAGACATAAAGATTTTAAGGCTGTATTTCGTCTTTTAATATGTGTCAAAATCGCTTTCTTAATGTACTAATACAGCACAGACAAGTACACATGATTCTATAATTGGATTATTCAGTTATGTTAATCAAATTGAAGACAGGTATCCAACAGAAGTTAACGTTTCTGCAATACACTTTGATCCTACGTACAGATATTCAGTCATGCAAGCTAATAAAAAATTACAACCAGATTCTTGATTTGTTAAAAAGGGTTTATCAACCACGAAGGCCATGACGAGTCGAACGGTAGGATGACGGGTTAATGTAAAAATACAGGAGGCATTACATTCGTGCCGAACTTCTTATCAAATTAAGCGATTTAGCATGAACCAATAAATCAAAATCCCCTACCTCTTATTTCAAATTTTAATCATGTTAACGTCATTGTCATTTTACTCCAATCAGAAGGACGGACAGACGAGGCCTAGAAAATTCCTAAAGGTTTGAAGCTCTTTTTCCTCCTCCAAAATTATGTCTTTCATTTCTCCCACTACCTAATCTTTCATCTACCTTCTACTGCTTCTTACTACTCTCACTTTCTCCTCTCGTCTTCAACCGATTGACAGGACATCAGAAGTAAATGACAGGACAAATTACTGATTCTTCTTAATCGATATGTTAATTGTGACGTTACATTCTCACACATTCTATGTTGACCACTGCAGCTCGTAAGAATAATTCATTTAAATTCTTCTTGTCTTAATTTAACGACCAGGTACATAGCGGCTGTCGATTAGAAGGATTTAACAAATTCTGGAACCAAAGGAATACGCCTTCCCCTTTAGTGAATTTCGACACATTCACGTCGCAGTGCGAAAAAGATAACTCAGAACAAAAATAGACCTCATCACATTTTATCTGATGTCATGGAAAGGGAAATATATTGGAGGAAACAACATAAGCTATCGCCGAGTGAGGGAAGACTACGACAGACAGTACTTGAAAGCTGTGCATCGCTTCCATTAACGAATCGTGTTGAACTCGAATACGAACTAAGTAATAAATATCTACGCACTCTACTGAAATAGTAATAAATTCATGCACACTTGAATGGAGTTACAGTGATAAATTTAGACCTTCCCTAATGGCGTTTGAAAAAATCCACAATTTGTAACTAAAAATATGACAGAAAAACAGCAGAAAAGTAAAAAGATGTCATGGAAAGTGTTGGTACCTTGCACGTTTGTTAAAAACAGTTTCTTTACTCTGTGCGTGAGTGGATAGCAGTTTTGTGACACTACTAAACAATTTATTGGTCTGACTGAGTGTCGAACGAACTGCTGGCGTTTTCTAATTGATTGATATGACACGGATGAGAGTAACAGCATTATGCAGGGGTTAGGGGGGAGTAACAGAGTTTTTTTTAGTCTGTTTGACAGGAAAACACACAGCGCTGTAGCAATTATTTTTGAACGCATTAGTATCTGGCGTATTTATCACCCATTTGGCATAGTGCTTTCGTTAAAACAAAAAAAGCCTGAGTAATATTAGAGGTTCAATATGTGCTTTGACCATTAATATTTGTTGATAGTACAATATAGCTTAATGTACAGATTATGATCAATACTGTAATAAGGAAATCAAACATTTACTATTCCCAAGGCAATCAGGATTTTCTGAACAAAAGGCTTGTTATACCGGAACACAATGCGCTTTGGAAATGTTAATATTTTCATATAAGCTATCCATATAGAACAAACTTTTAAATTTTGATTTTAACTTTGCAAGCAGAATCAGTTTAACGGACGAGGATGTTCCTTCTGTTTCACAGTCATATCGGAATGCAATGCCCTTAAGCACTTAAATAATTAACTGGAACGTGAGTTATCAACAAATGTCGTACACGTTCCACCGACGAAAATATATGTGAATTTAGCCTAACATCAGTAACTATAAATAATAATTGAGATGTATCTTAACAATGAAGTTATTGGTAAAATGCATATATCTACTTAACTCACAAATAATTATACGATTGAACAATTAACCAAACTTCCGGGCAGATAGTCTGCGAAGAATGTGTTAAAATGTAAGTACAGATGAATATTCAGACCACTGTATTCTGGTTTATCTCACGACGAAGTCTACTTGGTGGTTACTAAAGTTTTGGAGGAAACTGATATGCACTAGTAGGGGTACTTCGAGATGCTGGTAAACACCTACCAGATTATGCCACCTTATCAACAGAAGATTACAAGATAAAAGTTCATATTTGTCAACTATCTTACAAAACAACCATGTGTCTGTTACTTACTTGAATTTGGAAAGAATTTGTGAAATTATGTTAATTTCATTCATGAACAAATTATATCATCGACTATGAAAGCTACATATAACAAAACAGGTAATGAACGTATAGTGTAATATTGAGGCCCCTCGTGCAAGCATCGTTCCAGTGGAAAGGCAATAAGTATTACGTATTTTGAGAGTGTTTGTTTAGCCTTAGGTATCTAGCGTGCAATTCTCATGCGCAATATTGCCACCTGTGGCCTGTCCGGCTCTAAAATATTTTTCCACATTATCTCATGAACGGCATGGTTTTCGACAAAAAGGTTATCTCTACAAACTTTGTCTGAAACATTTCTCATTCTAAGAAGCAATGAGCGACATATCAAACATGTACAAAGATCTTCATGTAAAGCATCCATCGGTGTTCTCAGATTTCAAAGAAACTTGGATATTCTCGACAGATTTTCGAAAAATAATCAAATATTAAATGTAATGAAAATCCGCCCAGTGGAAGCCGAGTTATTCCACGCAGACGGACAAACGGGCATACAGACGTACAGACAGACACGACGAAGCTAAGCTAATAGTCGCCTTTCGCAATGTTGTGCAACGACTGCTTTAATCCTGCAACAAATTTCCATGAGTCATGGAACCACTCTCAGGAAGGCAAAATATAATATTAATCTTTTTTGACATATACCAATACACAGAGTTAATACAACGGTTATTCATGTCAGCCGAAGTCTTGTGCGGAACGATGAAATTAGATGTATTCTGTTACTGACTATGCACGAAGTAACACACATAGACGCGCTATAGATTAAACAGTAACATGGTCGAAAATGTTACTATTCAACAACGGTGACTTAATATCAGATTCGACAAGGAGAGGAGATCGTGGCCTGTTACATTACACTCTACAGAAATGTCAGAGCCATTTTCCGGGCAGACATTTAAAAAGTACAGCTCTGGAAAACAAGTAGGACAGTTATTCCGTACTTCCGCACGAAGTAGATAAGAACTACGCTCTTTTGCGTTATTACGCAGCGAGTTGTGTTAATTTCTTACCGATGTTTCGAAAGAACCAATCCTTCCCAACTTCAGGTTTCAAGGATCTAAAAGAATTTTGGATTCTCGAACCCTGAAGATGGAACGGATTGGTTGTCCAGAAACGTCGGTATGAAATTACCACTACTTCCTGCGTAACAACCCAGAAGAGTGCCGTTGTCAAGTAGGACACGTTGCCACCGCGCTAGCCTACCTGAAATTTTAGAATAACACAGTTATCATTGCAAGTTAAGCTTTAAATAAGATAGCTAATGCGATTGTTTTGCATCCTGGTAGCTGGCGTTTACAGGTTTTAGCATGAGGGGCAGACAGTCCTGTCGTTACGCTAACGCGTCTTTTCTTGTGTAGTGCTTTCCTACCAAAATGACGACTTGACTTCCGTCAAGTTTTTCCTGGAAAAGACACTAGAACTTACGCTAGAATTTCGCCGCCACCAGCCAAAGAGTTTTGGCAAATCTAACTATAGCAAGGACTCAAGGATTCGCAGAGAAATCGTTTGATTTAATCGCAACTTGGATAAAAGTAAAAATATATATTCTATTTTGTGAAACTAAATAATATGTAACAAAAATCAGCAAAGTAATAAATACAAACTTAGTCAATCAAACTCTGCCAAAGTAAAGTGTAAGTTATTTAGATAATTAACTTGCCCTTCTCTGTCTCTACAAATCGAACACGTAAATTTGGATTAAAATCGAAATATAATTGCCAAACTGCTCAACTCGAAATAAAATGAATTTTGAATACCAGTCAATATGCCTTACCTTGGATAAACAGTAGACGGCCAGTATCTTATTATCGTTAAAACAATCTTTGTAATAATTATATTCAATCACTGTAGTTCTTCAATCGTAGATACGTGACGGCCGACAATAAATTTGTTAGCGAGTGAGGGCGTTTACCAGGTCGCGCTGAGCTTTATAGAGAAGAGCTGACAAGTCATGCATTCTTAAAAGTATAATGATCTGATCAAGTCACTGCCGGGTTCAAGCAGGTTAGTGCTGCTGACTTTAGCGGTTGTGACTGAACAATCTCTTCCTGGATTCAAAGTGTTAAAATTTCAAAGTTTCTACTTGATACAAATACATATGTAAATTTGATATGCATTACACTTGTTTCTACTGGATGTCCCTAACGACACCTACACTCCGGGGCAACTACAGACGCGCAGACAATATTACGTTGCGTTGACTTTCAAAGCGAATCTCTTTTATCGAACAAAAATTCACGGTATTTTTATAACAACACGGTACAGTAGCATGCTGTAATTTACTGTTCAAAAGTCTCGATTGGATTCCCATGTTACCCACAAATATTAAATGAATTTGTCACCTATCAAACTGTATTAGGCCTACCCTTCGCGATATTTTATTACAGGATTTATTATTAAGTTTGTCTTCATTTCCTGTACGTTGGTAACATGTTATTAATTACATTACCCGTGCTTAATGACAAAAGCCGATGTTTCATTTAAACTATCAAATATCGCTCACTACTACGGTGCTCGTCATGCGCTGTGAAGTCATTTCGACAATTTGCTTAACAATAATTATTCAGTTAGGTGGAAAGAAAATGCACGCAGGAATAGTACATTTTGCAGTTTCAGTCACAAAAGTTCCAAGCTGGGAAGTATGAAATTAGGACTGTTTTTTGCTGTGCTATGCAATTTTCAAACAGCCAGCATGCCAACAGCACACGGGATTTACCAACGCATTCTCTTTAAATTAACACATACAGTCTTATACAATTCCCTAGTTTCATGAATTTATTATTCTGAAACACAGAATTAAAACGTCACCACTCAAGTACGTCAGCCATATTTTGGTAATTTATCATTAAAATATCATTTTTTTCCTAGTTAACGTTTTGTTTGCTACTGTTCAAAACGTTAATGGAAGAGCAGCAACAAATTTGAAGTTTTCCATCCCGAAGTGTTACAACATATAAATAAGTATTATACGTCAGTCAGTAACACATTTATTTTATATATAATGGTATATATGCCAGGGCGACATGTTTCGACCTGGTCAGTCATCCTTAGGCCCTCCAACAACTCTTGGATCTGTTTTATTGGAGGGCCTGAGGATGACCGACTAGGTCGAAACATGTCGCCCTGACATATATATATATATATATACCATTGTATATAAAATAAATGTGTTATTGACTGAATATAGTACTTATTTATAGGAAGAACAGCAACTAGTGGATTTAGATGATACGAGAAAAGGGAACTTTGTAGTTCAAGAATAAAAGACCAACTTGATGTCAATATTTTATTTCACTTCTTATGTGCTCAACATGTTTCGGACATTAATATGTCCATAATCGGAAGCTTGCGACTATTCTGTTGAATTACCACATTTGTCGTATTGTTC
>Ga0123357_10004939_pt1 | contig 15826 bp, 6 predicted proteins | sample TergutEmb28metaG_FD_89873 | JGI IMG/M metagenome (GOLD analysis project Ga0123357, IMG submission 89873) | Embiratermes neotenicus P4 segment gut microbial communities from Petit-Saut dam, French Guiana - Emb289 P4 | ecosystem: Host-associated > Arthropoda: Insects > Digestive system > Gut ... | reverse complement strand
GGATGGACGTATTGACGTCCGAAACATGTTGAGCACTGAATAAAATAATAATAAAACAAGTGGCATCAAGTTGGTTTCTCTTTACTCAAATATCAAGATGATGCACGGTCCAATAAACATAAGATTCCTTAAGAAGCATCAGAAATTTAAAAATGTTAACGGCAAATTATCTGAATGTTCACTACATTTCCACAAATATTTACGAAATTAACACCCTTTCTTCTGTAACGTAGGATGCTATCTTTGCAATCGATGTTGTCAGACTGAACTCCCAGGATTACTGTATACAAACGCTACACCATAAGAATAATGGCCTTAAATATTTAAAGAATTAAAATGGGCAGCCATTTATTGAAGGCAGTGTAGATGGTTAGCTAAAACTGACGGTCGAGTATCTCTCTTGAATAGATAAGGAATGGCTCAGAAAATACCAGTGGTTCTGGTGGAAGTGTAACTGCAGTATCACTTGCCTCACATTCATACTGTGCTAGCTCATAACATGTCTGTTATAAATATTTTTAAGAAAAGGAAGTTAAACTAATCCTTCTGCTTAACTAAGCACCACACCATTAAGGAATGTGGGGGAGTGGAGGTATAACATTACGGATTCCACCTCAGCGATAGATGAAGCCGGTCTAAGGTGTAGGTCTACGGCCGCTGGCCTGCTGGGATTGTGGGTTCGAATCCCACCGGGGGCATGGATGTTTTTCTGTTGTGAGTGTTTTGTGTTGTCAGGTAGAGGTCTCTGCGACGAACTGATCACTCGTCCAGAGGAGTCCTACCGAATGTGGTGCGTCGTTGTGTGTGATCTAGAAAACCTCATGAATGAGGAACCATACCCAATCAATGTGATTGAGCTTAATATGGGAGTTACATCACTGGATGTATTTCCTACATGCCATTAACAGTGACCGTCATACACGATTGCTGAGTGTCCTTGGACAGATTGCAATGATACTAGGAGATAAAAAAAAGCGATAGATGAAAGTGGTTCAACTTCACTGTACCTCCCTTGTAAGATACACAGGTAGCAGAAGAAGTCTTGCCCATTTCGAGAATCGAAACACGATTCCTCTGTCCTCCATTCCCGAACATAATCACTGTACCTACTGAGCTGCCACGAACCACGGATGTTTATATAATAGTCAAAATGAATCACACCTTACGTAAAACAACAAACCGCTTGTTTTAAACATTTCCGGCAGCGGTTAACGCGATAAGAAATTTACGAGTATCTACGCGTTAAATAACATTGAGACACGTTTGGATCTTTGTTTCCTACACTCTTCTCATATGTTACTACCATTTAATCGACTGGGGCTACGCATTTTATTGACAGTCTATGCATATACTCTATAATGTTCTGAATATTATTAGAGTATATTTTTATATTTTTCTAAAATACTTGTATTTTTAGGTTGATTTTGTTTTTGTTACATTTATCTACACATTTAACCTCAGAGTTTCAACACAAAAAAAATTTGTTTAATTTGTGACTTAGAAAATATTGCTTTCAAAGCTGTGTGTATTTTCATAACCTACCTTCATACATAATTTCGTGTTCATAGACATGAGCAGTAAATATTAAGTATTATGATTGGTTGTTTTTATTTTCCTGAATTATACACAATGTGAATGAAAAAATTAGTAATTGCACAGGAACGTGACTTCGCTACATGAGATCTGCGTCATTGACTGTCAGGTCACACCGCAACATATTTCAGTCTACGGTGTGTGACGCCATATTATTGTGTAATTATAACCAAGTGTAAAGCAAGAAGTGTTATATATTGTGGCAGGATTTTTGCCTTAATTATCCTTCATACATGATGCTTCTTAACCTCGAAGTTTTATCCGGACCAAAGCAAGAGCTACTAAGTGTTATATTACTGTATGCATTTTTGTCTTAATTAGCCGATATGTAAATCGGATGTTCTTTGTGCATATTGTGTTCGAGCTGTAAACTTTCAGGATCTGGCGTATTTTTAAAATCATATAAAACAAGCATTTTTTCGGAAAGGATTATATTTGGTACGAAAAGTGTATTTTGATTTTATCTACATTTTTTTTTCCTGAAAATCTTTCAATTTCTCTAACACGAGTACTTCAGGAAGATGTTGCCATGAAGGTCTTAATGTAAAGTGCCTGATATTTGTGTCTGATTTCAACAAAACTTGAACGTTTCGACGGATTTTAATAGCTGTTCGTAACATAAAATTTCACGAAAATCCATGAAGTGGAAGCCGAAGTGTTCCATCCGGAAGGACGGAGAGACATAATGAAGCTAGCAGTAACTTTTCGCAACTTTGCAAACGCTCCTAAAGAAAACAGTTATTACGGGTGTCAGATAACTCGCTTCTTGCAAGTGAGCGAACATAGCTTCTGGTATTTCTAGAACCCTGCCTGGAATATATGACATGACATTCTTACGTACAGTAGTAGTCTTTATTTTCTCCTTCTAGGCGTGTTCGCATTCCTGCGGAGCGTCTATTAAGATCGCTGCGCTCATTAGTTCGCCTGCTGATGTGTCTGTCTGTCTGTGTGTTCGTCCAACACGTCGAGAATGCTGAACCGATCTTCGTGAAATTAGGCACTAGGGAGATTTATGTAGAGCTTGTTGAGCCACTTCATTTGTATTTATGTCGGACAATTTAAAGGACACATTTACTGGGAAATTTCTCAGCGATTATGCATGTAATTCGAGCGTAAATAGCTAAATGTGTATAGAAAGAGAAGATGTTAGGAACAAAAATTTTAAAGAAGAAAGAAACAGGCGTTGTAAGTGCAATACATGTTTCGCGTAAGTATTGCGATTGTAAATGTAATCAAAAGAAAGTGACATATAGATAATTTTTCGAGCTGCAATTAAACTTTCAGAGGCTTCGAAACACACCGATATTCCTACATGAAAAACAAAACAAAATCTTCATTGCTTTTAGACTCAGATGAAATCTTGTTTTTTTTACTATGTTAGTGTAACTATCAAATTACGACTCTGAAATATGCATTTAAGATGTTACGTAAGATTATTTAATTTTCTTATAATGTGTTTATGTAATAGCAGAGATTTAATCTCCATTGTTGATAACTTATTCAATGGATGCATACTTTTGATTTCTCGTTAATATTAATGTGAACAATTATCAGTTACCAATCCCTGTGACCGCGCGGTCTAAGGCGTATGTCTGTGGCCGCTCGCCTGCTGGGATTGCGGGTTCAAATCCCGCCGGGGTTATGGATGTCTGTCTGTTGTGAATATTGTGTGTTGTCAGGTAGAGGTCTTTGCGACGGGCTGATCACTCGTCCAGAGGATTCATACCGAGTGTGCTCTGTCTAACTGAGTGTGATCTAGAAACCTGAACAGCGAGGCTACCTAGGCCTGAGTAGGGTTGTTGCGCCATGGAGGAAAAATTATCAGTTTGACAATGAATATTTGCGCTTGGATATATGTAATATTCCTTTACGGCAAAGGATGAGTTTATCCTAATATTAATTATTCATTTTAATGAAGAGCCGTATTTCCGCAGATAATCCAGAGTGAACAAGTAATACGTCAGTTGCCGAATGTTCCTCCATTTATTCAAACGAGTTACGTGGGATTTCTTCAAATTAATTTGATGAAAAAGACTTTCGCGTGTCATTCCTGATTTCCTCTGCCGAAACCGCCTGTTTATTTTACTTCTAAATGTGTTTCTTCTGTTAACTGGAATCTCTGATTGATAGAATAACTACTTGTTCTAGAAGGTTAGATGATGGCTAACATATGATTCTCTACTATGACGGTGAAAGTAAAACGAAGACAGCTTGATGTGGCTGTTGACAAATTAATTACACTTGATTCCAACATGCTTAGAAATAAAGAATGGGGAGACAGATGAAAACTTGGGCGACGCGTCTCCGGTCGACATAATCTAAAGTACATTAGTCCATAAACCTCCAGAAAGCTCTGACTTTGTCTTGAAATATCTTTACTCAACAAAGTAATTCGGTTGCTGAATTAATAAGTGAGCGGAACTCTTGTGGGTGTCTGTTTATTAAACAATTTTGTCGCCAGTTTTTACTGCCACTGAACAACAGTTAACAAACAGTACTGTCATCTACGCGCAACCCACTTTGTCCAAAGCATCGTTATTTTCAATTCCCAGCTGCATTTACATTCTCCCTTCCTCTACTCCACCCGCACTATGACGGAAATAGCAAAATTGTTTATACCATTTGCAATATTTTATTGCCACCTCATAATTGAAGCATGTCAGTGTGGCGGCATGGCTCTGTACATTGTACCTTGGTAGCAGCGGATGTATATATATGTATATATATATATGGGGTTTTGGTTTGATGGGTCCCCGTTGCATTAATGGAGGCCGGTTTGATATACTGGTCTAGCGAGGTTTATATTTTGATGCATCGGGGTGGGGATGCATTATCTAGCAATTAATTGAAAATGCACATCATCGCGATATAGGTTTACCTAAAATGCATTTACCACACCAGTAGCTCCCCTTTCCTCTCTGTGTATCCATCCTTTTGATGACGCATTGGAGGTCAAAATAGCATCAATACATTAACCCACTCACAATAAATGCTTAATGATAAAGGTGCAGATGGGCCAGGTCGAAGCTGCGCTTTCTACATTTATGTATGCCTATGTACAAATATCAATTATCGATAAATGTGCTGCAGGTTAGCCAATGAGAATGTCCAGCTGAGTTCTGGCTTCAATGGGATTCGTCAGTGCGGTGTCTGTGGTTGCTATAGTTACACCGCAGTCCACAGATTAATTCTCATACATTTAACCTAAAAACAAGGCAGTTTTGCATTGGAATTTGGAGGAAGTGTGAACCTATAAATGGCACATGTGCACCAGATTTGTGAGCTGGCATTTCATTGCAACTGGTGATTTGAAGTAGCCACGCGAAATTGTCTGTCATTTTAAATGTTAAGTAATATTCAAAACATTTGTGAAGAAGATGTGGAATTTTCTCGACAAGTGACTCGCATTGGAAGGGTCCATGCGATGACTGACATTCCGATTAATGTTTTTCATGATTGTTCTCAGTGCTACAGACGAATACTGAATAAAGATAGCAGTTTACGTTTATCACCTTTCTACAGTCATGTGAGTCCAAAAGTAACATCTCATCTTCCTCTCACTTTTTGCACTTCGTACTTCTGGTGACTAGCTTGCTAATGTAGTCTTCCTTGAAGATTCTGAGGGTCTGTTTGGGTAAGACAGCCGACTACTAAAATGATACACAATTAACAAAGCTCGAGTATGCAGTACCAATCTTAACGTGGCTAAAACAAAGCACTTTCTTAGGCGAGTTCGCAAAATTACGAGACGCTACTGTTAGCTTTGTCATGTCTGTCCGTCTGTGCACATGAAATAACACGGCTCCTACAGGACGGATTTTCATGAAATTTGATACTTGAGTTTTTCGATAATCTGTCGAGAAAGTTCATGTTTCATTGGAATCGGAGAAGAATAAAGGGTGCTCTGCATGAAGACCACCACACATTTTTGACCATATCTCGCTCAGTTCTTCTTAGAATGAGAAAAGTTTCAGACAAATTTGCAGAGAAAATCAAAACACACATTTTATGTTCAGTGACTTGTTTCGAAAATCGTGCCGTGTATGAGATAACGTAGAGAGGTACTGTACAGGCGGTCATGCCAGAGATGAAAATATGGCGCATGCGCATTTCAAGCTTGGCACCAAAGGCTACAAACACATACTTTCCGAATATGTAATATTACTGCTTTTATACTGCAACAATCGTCACACGAACACGCCTCACTGTACATGCTCGCCTTTTGTAATATATGAGAACTGTGGGGGAGGGGGCTACAGTTTGGACCACAGTTATGCCTGTGTGTCGGGATATAAAAATACCACAATCGTCTTTCAGGAAATGATATGCCTTTATACACATCTTCAGAGAAACCTTCATAGGCCAATTTGCTGATAATCTTTTTCGTTTATGGTACGAAGTCTGTTGAAGCTAACTTCATTACTTCTTCTTAGCGTAATGTTTTCGATTTGCCTGTCCTTCCTTCATAAACAACTGATCGAACACTCTTATTGAAGTATTCTTTAAAGTTCTGATGTTTCCGATGTTGCATTTTATGAGGTCTTTGATCTATGTTAGCATGGCTATGATCTGTACACTCATTTGTACTGAGGATTTAGGAGCACTATTCAAGTTTAACTCCATAGTTGAAGCTGGACTGACAGAGATCATAGTCTCCAAACAGGCGACCTCTCTATATATAAACTTACGTGTCTTGTGCACAAAAATTAAATAATTTTTTTTAAATGTTTCAGGTCGTATACGGAGAATTGAAAGATTAAAAAAGAATGCGAATAAAATAGTGGTACAGAATGTAGAAAGTAAGATATTGTTGTACTATAAACATACGGGGGAAAGTAATTTGAAGGAGGAGAACTGGAGTGAGAACGGGGAATCTACAGAAATGCGAAAAGAGAACGCGAAGCATATGGCGTGAGCACTAGAGGTCTGTACTTTAGGTAGTATTTGAATAATGTCTCTTGGCTGTAACATATTTTGGAAATACCTATACATTGCTTCACTATGTGGACGTAAATGATACATGGAGTTACTATTGCTGGCACGAAGAGCCATTTCACTACTTTGTGCTAGGTTTATGTGAAAATTTATTTACCAACAAAGTAATGCTAAACCAGCTTACCTTTCTGTGCCGAATCGCGAAACTAGTGAGATCTCTACTCTTGTAGTTTTAACACAGCTATTTAATTCTCGGCTTGTGTGTGACTTTGAGAGAGAAACTTACAAAACTGAACTTCATTTCTGAAGCAACTTTCTATATTTGACTCTATGTACATTTTGAGTTTTAAGGTAATCGACCAGATAATAAAAAATTGTATTTTCTTGGGGCTATTCTTCTCTGCCTCACCATACTTTCTGGCATTCCAGGCGATTTGATAGAGAAATGGTTAAAATTCGTTTTACGAAAAAAAGAATTATGCTTTAATGAACCATTAAAGTCACAGCAATACAGAGATACCATAAAAGTACACCATTGAAAGATGTACTGTTTTACACGGTCATAGTGTGGCTTAAAGTTATACAAATGTCAGTTGGGTAGAGAAGTGATGTGACTAAGACCATTATCACTTTCTCAGAAGCGACATGTAAAAAATGTAATCATGGATAAAAGTGGTCGTATGACTGTCGCGGAAGTATTGCATTCGCTTCAAATAATGTTATCCTACAGAAAGGAGGTTTATCAGCTTTTAAATTCTCTTAATTTTTTTGGTAGCTAGAAATTACTTTTCATGATCTTAGAAACTAAAATAAAACAAATTTGCTTGATTATTGAAGCGTCATACGGGACAGTGTTTTGATGAACCAAAATTACGTTTCTCTATTACTATTTGTCACGCTGTTAACTTTGCATCACATATGAAAATCAAACAAGTGTTAATGGCGATATTCTCCGCAGACCAAGTCGGACTCTGCATACAACGGGATATTACTAATTTTCATCCCTCGCCCACCTCAAAAACCTTCTGCTACTGTGGTTCATTAGTTAACTGACGTCACATATTAATTAGTAATGCATAAGTTTATAAATCAGTGTTTTGGCATCATTTGACTCCCACTCGATCTATTCCGCCATCTCTGTCCCTCTTCTCGCTGCAGCATTCTCCAAACCGCTGTAGCAATGATGGAGTGTATCCACATGCATTTGCATGAGTGGTGGAACGAGTAAGTGCATATATTAACCTAATCTGATGGTATGTGTGTGATGAGAGGGGTGGGTTGTTCAGCATTGCGATGTGCAATATTGAGAGATTTTCAAAACCGAGCTGCAGTTTGAATGTTAGTAGGAGTAGTGTAACGAAACCAATGGAAACCACGGAAACCAAACGGTAACCAGAACCTCAAAACTGCTTTACTAATGGAAGTGTGGGAAACCAGTATCCCACCGTTACCACACATGTACAAAACGTATACAACGGTCATGGCCTCTGGTGTATGGATGTCTAACCTCAACTTGATGACAGTTGCGTTTATACGTATGTCTGTGCCATAATGAGAAGGTCCTGGGTTATCACCAGTAGTGGGTTGAAAATACTGGGATAATGGTAATTAAAATAACGGAGAAAATGTCGACAGATTGTAGTGACGTAATCATCTAGCATGCCCATTGTTAAATAAAATACGTTTTGTCATGCCACTCACACATTTCAAACGTACAAAGTATGGACTTCTGCCTAGAGACAAATATATTTAACTCTTCACATAACCAAGCTGTCCAACTGGAGCGTTGGGGTGGACCACCCCATTGACCTTTGAACCATAACAAGTACTTCAAACAGGAGGATCAAATGTCAAAGCCGAGAAGTTAGTATAGGATTGTGGTAGGAATAAGCCTGCATTGCAAACAGTTTCTTTCTGAGAGGTGTTGTTCCACTGGCTTTCAATGTTATTATTATTATTATTATTATTATTATTAGTTGTAGTAGTAGTAGTAGTAGTAGTAGACCTATCATCATCATCATCGTCATCGTCGCAGGCAATATAATATATGGTTTCAAGATGTGATGACGTTAAAGTATTCGGGATAAAACTAATGTGAAGTTGTATTAAAAGCCGAAGGGAGACATACTACTGTTCTTCGTATACAGTAAGGAGCAATAGAAAAGAGGAATCGAATTACAACAGAATGGAGGGCTGTTGTATTATATAGATACAGAGGTTTTGCCAGGTAGCTGCGTAATGTGGGATTGTGATATGATGAATTGTGAATGTTAGAAGTGAACGTTTTGAAGCTAGTGGGAACACTTGCCGCAAATGGTAAAGGTTATAAAATTTGCACATGAATATTAAATATGTCTGGAATAATAACTAAAGTGAATTGGGTAAGGCGTAATTAGTGAGGGTCTTAAATGCAAGAAAACAGCGCTTTTCATTTTTCTTAAACGGAGTCATATTGATTTTTTTAAAATTGATTTCGCTACATCGGCAAAATTTACATGTTAAAGATACGTGTGGTGGAACAAGTTTGTTGTCATCGAGCGGCAAGGACAAGTCTAATAGAACACTTTCAGGTACGGAGTAATCGAACTTAATTCGCTGGTTTCAAACGAAGTTTAATTTAAAGAGTTGCCAGCAAAGTTTGTGTTGCCTTTGTTGACCCATCGCTTGACAGGAGGTTTTGTAAATGCATTTACAAACGGTAGTGACATTTCACAATTTAAGATACTTTGTATTTGTATTTAGGTTTTCGCAGCGGTATACTTGGGCTTTCCATTCCTCTGGAATACGACGGGTAAGTAATCGGTTCGCGACGTTTCGAGAAAACGGAGCGGTCTCAAAGCGTCAGGATTCGATTACCAGTGACGTGGCGTCATATCCAAGGAGGAAAAATTAAACTTTTTTTAATTGCAAAGACATAATGTTACTTGATAAGTAATTCTCTAAAAATCCGTCACGAGGGTGGGTTTACTCAGAATTGCTGGAGGCACTAACTAATTAGGTATAAAAGAGAAGATAAAAGATTTTAAACTGAGTAATATTTTAGCTTTTCAGGATAGTGGTGAGTGCAGCAGAAACAGTGAAATAATTATAAATACGAATAACACTTTATTGAAGGTAATTAATATCAATTTTAGCACTTTACAATTTACTATTGTGCTTACATAGTTTATAAACTGTAAAAATTTAATTTTGAGTCCATAAGTGGAAGGGTAGCTTTTTAATTTTTGCCACTTTTGAGTGATAACTTTCGTGAGCTTGCGATGTCAATGTGCACCTGTTTTCTGAGGTTCCATAATCCAACAGTAGCGGGCTGTTTATGTAAGAAAAGAACTGCGTTTTGAAAGATCAAACCGCACTGAAATCTCAGTGTCTTTTATGTATGTTGTTTTAAGAGATACCAGTTCTTGAAAAATGTGATGAATTTTTATCTCCTGATCAGTGATAAATTCGTACTCATTTCGTTCAGTGATAATATATTATGGTGACTGTAACAAACTTCAAGTTTCGATTACACACATAACAATGACTGTGGATGAATTCCCACTTACGAAGACACTAAAACTACAAATTTTAGAGTAGATACCATAATCATAATCATTTTGTGAAATCGTGAATATTTCTTCCACTTCTACAGGGTTATGTTTCACTCTATCATGAAGCAAATGGTACATATCACACCTATAACATTTGAGCTAAATTATGACAACAGTTTTTGTTCTCTGAGTAGGAACCACCAAGCTGTATTTCGGAGTGAAATTTCGGGTTCTGTTGAAGAATATATCGCGATTATTGAATGTTGTGAACGTATAAAGAAAGGTCATATTGCGATAAATTAATTATTAAAAGTCTTGAAGTATGTTTTTACTTGAAAAGCTGGGTGAAAAATATTAGGATCTAGTCGTACATGTCAAGTAAAGTAAAAAAAGACCCGTGTTTCAGTCCCACTTTGACGAAACCTTTCCTGTAAATACCTTTACACTTTTTTATTGCTTTATACTCAAGACTTTTTAAAAAGAGTTGTTGTTACTGTTATTCAATACTTGGCATATTAAATGAAAATTCAATCTTACAGTTTTGTGTAAATCTTTCTGATACGCACACTACAGATTTCAACAACCTGAAGTAAGTAGAATACTGTTTGCTCCTACCGGTTATGTGTAACGTATCCTACGCTGAATAAGATCTACATATTTTTAGAAAGAAAGCTTGATATCTGTATTACTGCGCCGACGTCTTGATTTCCATGGTTTTATGTTGACCTTTACTATGAAAACTATTACTCCCAATACCTAGGGAATTTGAAATTTGAACGAAAGTCTCCAGAGTTGTTCCAAGAAGAATCTAGTTATATATTTCAGTGAAAAACAGTTTTATTTCTCTATTGGAATGACAAATTTCTGGTGCAGTTTTCTGTGTAATTTATACGAATATCGAAGGTATAAACAGCTTTGATATTTCAGGTAGTATTCTGGTTGGCTGAGTTGACTAGTCAGAGAATTTTAACCTCTACCTCCTTCCAAGTCTAATTATTTAGAGTTGCCCTAAGTCTAACGTTCATTCAAAGAGTTTTCAAGACAGTCCCCTTAGTTTGTGAGAGACGAGGCATGTGACTGTATAATTCAGGGACAAGTGGGTGAATGTATTTGTGTTTTATTCTATCCTTATAACTTCTGTGCTACTCATTTGCTAATTGCCTGTATACTGTAATATACACACAAACCCTCTCTGTTACACGCCATCCCTTACCTCAATAATAATTAACACCAATGTTTCCTACCCTCCATTTTGCCTCTGGCGGCGTCTTGACGCCATCAAGACGTTAGCAAGACGTTCTTCATCTATGGGACTCCAAATTCGAGTACAGTATAATTAGAAACTCCTATCTTCCTGTGTGCGTCCAGTATTTATACACGGCACCTAGAAACAGTATGTTGAGGACCTTATTATTTTATTTATCCGAATGAAGAAGGGGGTTATGCTCTTTTGTCACTGAAACTTTGATCCTTTCACTGTCGATTTCCATTACGTCAGAAACCATTTTAAATTCACAGTCTTAAAGTAACGAATTTTTGCTCACCAGATTTCCATCTTTGTGTCACGATTTTGAATCCTATGTGTACGTCAGCACGCCTACTAGTATAAAATATCAAGGAACTCTAGTAGATTAATTCAGTTGAGGCCTGCTTTACTCTTATTACTCTTATATAAATGAGTACCAATACTGTGTTCCAGTAGAAGATACACTTCGTTGCATTTAATAGGTATATTGCTCCCACGCTACCCATTTTGGCACACTAATATAATCTTTAGGTTTATGAAAACAATTACTGAGTATCCAATGCTTCAGTCTTTTGTTTCTTATAATGAAATGTAAATGAAACATTAAATGTATTTCGTATTGCTTAAATGATGAACGACCCCTGAAAGGTATAACGTTTGTTAAACTTGCGTGGTTCTCATCAGCGACTATTTATTATTGGCATATTAAAATTACACACACACACACACACACACAAATATATATATATATTGATTTTAGTACGAAGTCCATATGGACCAGGGTACCTCAGTCAGTATAGAGACTCGCTACGATTTTATCTATCCGGGGATCAAATCCCGATGGGGGTGAACTATTCCGCACTTGTCTAGACCGGCGCTGGGGCCCACCCGGCTTCCTACACAATGGGTACCGGGTCATTTCCGGGGATAAAGCGGCCGATGCGTGGCGTTGACCATCCACCCCCATTAGCGCCGAGGTTAAGGAATGAGTAGAGCTATAGCTCTACTCCCCTTTTGGATCCTCGTAGCCTGTTCTAGGGCGAATTTTACTAAGTACCATTTTACTTCTAAATTTTAATTCTATTGTGTGGCTTTTTTAAGTTAATATTACATAACGATGTATAACAAGGAATTGTGCGAATTACTCATGAACGTATATTTTACCCTATTTTTAGTCCTGAAAATGTGTTGTTATTATTGTTCGTATAATAGAAGACAACAAGATGAACCACTTCTCAACTTTATTTTGAATACAACTCTACACGTTTCGGACAGACTTACTGTCCATCATCAGGAGTTTTATTACTGTATTCACAACAAATGATATTTGTCATACTGAAATTTTAAAATGAGTAAAATTACTGGCATATATATATGTATATTGTCATTAAATTTTAAAACATACAACTGATAACATACAACATGAAAGACCTATATGTTAACATCCCCATAGAAGAGATACTAACAATTACAAAATCAATGTTTTTGAAGAGTAGTGACACTCAAATAAAACAATAGATAATCACCTTAATGAAGCTCATATTATCACAGAAGTATTTCACCTTTCAAAACAAGCTCTATCAGCCAGAAAAAGGATTATCCAAGGGTTCACCAATCTCAATTACAATAGCCGAAATATTTCTGCAACACCTGGAGGACATACATTTAAAACAACTTCTTGACACAAAAAACATAATATTTGCACAAGATATGTAGACAACATTTTAAACATATATGACACCAAACGAACGAACCCTGACCTCATCAACACATACATAAACAAAGTACACACAAACATAAAGCTCAACCTCACATACGAAAGTAACGGAAGTTTCCTTGACCTTCTCATAATCCGAAAGCCATCCAACCTTAAAATCGACATATTCCGCAAACCTGCCACTACCGATACAACCATTAACTTCCTTTCAAATCACCCTGTGGAACACAAAATTGCCATTTACAGACATCACACTACCAAAATGCACTCACTTCCATTAACACCGAAGAGGAAACAAGCGGAATGGACTTTAATACAACTAATCGCGTAAAATAATAACTTCCCGCAAAAACTCACACAAAATCTAAACCTACAATTACAACACAAAAAACCAACCAGGTTCAAATCAACAGAAAAAACAAAAACAAAAAATGGACAACTTTCACATACTACAGTCCAAGAATAAGAAAAATCACAAACTTATTCAAGCACACTAGTATATGTACATCCTTCATGAGTACCAATACTCTACAACAGCTCACAAAACCAAACCTCACCAGTAATACTCAAGAACAGGACAAGAGCGGCATTTATAAACTCACGTGTAATACATGCCAAATGTCATATATTGGACAAACAAGCCGTAGTTTAAAGCAAAGATATCAGGAACTCATAAGATATATAAGATAAAATGAACCCCAGTTGACATATGCACTGCACATCTTAAGCAACAAACACGAATATGACCCTATCAATGACACCATGACCTTATTAAAACATATAAATAAAATTTCACTATTATTACCACAGAAACAACTATATCAAATCATACCACCAACACAAGCAGCTTATTTCAGAATAATACATAGGCGAACATAATCCCATATATCAGCTGATCCATAACACGTACAATACGTCACTTTCAACGAGACCAGTCGATCAATACTTCACCATCGACACAACTAAACCAGTTCAATCTCAACCTCGCTAGCAGACAGTCAACATGAATAGGTATGTACAACAGTTTAACTATATCGGCAGAACCTATTGCATTTTCTGAAATACTTTTACTCTCTTAAAATTTTTATATGACATAGAAACTACTCAAACATATGTTTTACAATTTAACAACTATATATATATATATATGCACCAGTAATTTTACTCATTTTAAAATTTCAGTATGACAAATATCATTTGCTGTGAATGCAGAATCAAGACTCCTGATAATGGACAATAAGTCTGTCCGAGACTTGTAGACTTGTGTATCAAAATAAAGCAGAGAAATAGTGCATCTTGGTGGCTTCTATTGTACAAATATACCATGATACACGGTCCTCAGAATGTCAAATGTTGTTATTTTATTTTTCCCTTGTTTTTGGTTAATCACAGATTCTACACTATTTTTTTTGTAGCCTGAACACTTCGCACTGTGGCTATGTTTCAATTGTTGGCGTATAATTAATACTTCACACACTTTGTGTAGGCATGTTTTTGATGTTTCTCCACCTGATTTCACCTACCTAGCGCGAGTAATTGCCTTGAAACCTAAAGCGCAAGAATTTTTTACGGCTCCACATTGTTTTTCGTATTGTACGAAATATTGCCTTAATAAAAATTACATGGTTTGACAGGATTTAATATCGCACGTCATTTCATGGCAACAAATTAAGTGTTGCTGTTGCTGCTTCCAACTCAAATTCGCGCTTTCATTCTTTCGCTGTAAGAATTTAAATGACATGATTTTGGATGGTCTTCCTTTACAAGGAATGAGCCAGACGTGGCTGTTTATACACAGAATGTGTGTTTATACTTTCCCAGATTTAAAATACATGTCCTTCTGATTTTGCTTAGAATGTTACTTGGGTATTATTCTGTAGTAATGTATTTATATACATGTGGTCACTTCGCGTTTAAATATATTTAAGCGAATATAAGTGACGAATGGTATTTGGACACTTTTTGGAGACAAAAATAATAGTTTGGAAGGTGACAGACTAAAGTATAAAGAAACTGAATTTTCCAGCAAGTAAAAAAATCAAAACATTCAATCCCGAGTTTTGACCACTAGCACACTTCATGAGCCAAATTAACTGGTATCAACGTATGATCACATTTTCTTTCTGAGATTCGTTTTACCGTTCCCAACTTTAATGTGTGCCCTAAAATACATTTTACACGTATTGTTATTTTTATCCATCCGAGGCATATGTCCATCTTTCTCGTCTCTTTCATTGTGATCCCCTGAAGTTATTAATAAGAGAAAAGATGTTTAATCCCGCTTTTGATATTTGGAACTTGTTTCTTCACATCTCAGTACTGCGACTGATGCTAAACAAAACTAATTTGCAGAAGGAGGCAGCACGTTTCTTCGAACCTTAGGAATGCCATTGTTATCCTACACGGTGTAAGAACCTACAAGATCAGCACGTTGTGTAATATATGACATGACACAATATGTACGCACCGCTCTGGTCCGGGGTACATAAAGGGTGATTAGACATGTAATCTAATCGAATAAATGCGCTGGTTCATATAGTAAATATATTCTGTGAATATGAATCTTGATATGTACATAAACTGGTTTAATACAAATATTATACTGGATATAAATATAGTGCACTCATGTGGTGGCACTAGTGTATTGTGATTACTCTGAATATAAGGTAGTGAATTTGTAGTTATTCTGTTTGTAAAGATTACTGTAATAGTAAACAAGCCCACTGACTAGTTATGTAAATTGCCTTAGTGGCAAGCAAATTATACACTACTTCATATCAGGGTAATCACAATCTGATATGG
>Ga0123357_10004938_pt1 | contig 15826 bp, 10 predicted proteins | sample TergutEmb28metaG_FD_89873 | JGI IMG/M metagenome (GOLD analysis project Ga0123357, IMG submission 89873) | Embiratermes neotenicus P4 segment gut microbial communities from Petit-Saut dam, French Guiana - Emb289 P4 | ecosystem: Host-associated > Arthropoda: Insects > Digestive system > Gut ... | reverse complement strand
TGTCACCCTCCTTCCAATCGGCTCAGGCTATTTTTGAGCCAAACCTTTCCCCGTACAAATACCCCAACATTTCTCAAATCTAGTCATACTTCATACCTACCTGCCTATGAAGATGGAACAGACTGAGTGTTCTGAAACATCGACATATAAAATTCAGATGCCGGGGAATTGCCCAGAAGAAAGCATACAACAAACAATATGTATGTTATCTGCAAGTTTTCTTTGTAATAGGAGTGGAAAACTAGGATGGAAGAGGAGCAGTCAAGCTTACCAGCTTCTTCTGTGCCAAAGTTGACAGTGAAATCTATCACAGAAAAAATGGCCATGCTTGACAGAGAGGTAAAACCATTGATTGTTTTTTTGCTTTATTCCCAGGCTCATTTTTGAAGGCATTTTTGTAGAAGCATGTATTATTTCAAAGAGGAGTTACTTTTTAAACAATGAGTTCCAGCAGTAATAAAAGACAGAATATAAATAAAGCAACTTAAAGGTAGTGGCTCGTTAAGACACCATTGCCCAAAAGACTTCATTGGGACAATGTTCTGTGAATGAAATTGGAAGGACTGTTGTAGTGGCTTGTACAGGTGGCAGATCATAGTGTTTTGACTGCAGTGAAAGTTATAGAGATAATAAGGCATAGTTATGAACAGCATTGTGCAGTGCTTGTATACTAATTTATTTGGTTAAAGAGGAAGAACATAAATTTATCTCTGTAGGGAGGTAGTTATCCCTGTCTTGGCAGTGTTAGTTTTATGAAATTCGGAAACATTTTACTAAGCACTGCAAGTGCTCTGTTGGTATGAAATTGGGCATGTAGGTAGTTAATGGTTCTCTGCATCTGCTGGCTATTTAAAGAAATGAATTTTAGGAACAGAAACACTAAAAATGATATTTTTGTCACCTTTCCCATTTTCTGCATACTTACAGATTGTCATACATCTTTGATCATTTATTTAATTTTGGAAAATTTTCATGCATTATAATTTGCTCTGTTGACATACATTTAACACAGAAGCATAAGTTGTTAATGAATATGACTTCGCTTTATTCACAGACTCTTCCTAATATGAGAGTTGTGATAATTAAATGTACTGCTTTCTGTTTTTCAGGTAAAATATTTAGTCAATAAGGCTAAAATATGGAGACCCAAGAAGGCAAAAGATGACATAGTTAAAGGTACATAATAGGAAACTGGGTGTTATATTTCTATTAGGAAACTGAGTGTTATTTTTCTGTTTCTTTTGTGCTGGTTCCATTAATGTAGCTTATAAGTTTCAGGAAAATTACTATTTTGTACTAGAGAAGCAAATTTACAGATTCACAGCCTGTAGTACCTGCATATACATGTGCTGTGCTAGCTAGTACAGTTTACGTTTTTCCATCAGAAGATTTGTCTTCTGTTTGCATGTCTCGAGACTTTATCCTTGCATTGGGAGGTAGCCCCCTTTCCCTAAGATGTAAGCCATTAAATTGCATTACGTGTAGTTGGTACCTATTTGAACCTATCACCAAAGACAATTTTTAGTACTTAGAGTAGTACATATTACCATAATTCTGTTTTAAGATAAAGAATCAAAAAAATTTGTAAATTTTGTCCATTGACACATGATGCTTGACATCCAACACCAGTATGGAAACTTATGAATGTGCCACCAATTTGAACTCATGTTCTCTGACTTGCATAAAGTACAAATCATATTACTACTTGCAAATACATAGTATTTTATCACACCTTCGTTTTTTTGATGGGCCTAAACAATCGGCATGAAAGAGCATATGATATGTATTTTATACTATAAATACTAGTCTCTTTGATGACTCCGAATCAAAGAGAACCCACATCAAGAAGCATGTCTATACCAGAAGGGTGATTAAACCATCCACATCTTCACCTGTAATTTAGTATCACACTCTCACCATAAACAGTCATGCAAGTATTGAAGTTTACATGTTGTGGTTGAGGACTTTGTTCTCCTGGGATATGGTGCAGCATCACTGGATCAAGACCTTTGCAGCACTATGTTTCTTCTAAATATTGCAAATCAATCACTCAGTCACTCAACATCATATCCCAGAATAGTAGTTTCCAAAAGGTCACTCACTCATTTTATGGCCAAAAAGGAAGAATTGTTTGACAGGCTGAGTGACTCAGCTGCTTAAGAAGGTCTCTGTTGCGTGGATTGAGTTACTGAGTGAGTCAGTTTATTTAATTCTTATATTCAGATTAAGGATTGTTGATGGACCAAATCCTTTAGCCATTGCATGTTAACTCCCATTTGACATTACAGCATTTGCACCACAAATTTCAAAAGAATTTTAAATTTTAGATGCTACAAAGAATGAAACAGATGGTGAAGGAGTTCCTGAAACTGAAAACCCAGATTCTGTGGAAGAAGAGAAAAAAGAGTCTGAAGAATCAGGGAAAGACAATGAAGATGCTGTAGTGGAAGGGGAAGAGAGTCAAAGTGAGACCGTGGAAGAGGCAGAACCAACATTATCAGAATCGCAAGGGGCCATGTCAGGCCTTTCTGAAGACACTTCATCACATTCGGATGGTAAGAGATAAGATACTTGGTTTTGAATGTTTGTCAGCAATTGCCATCAAGTATCTTATCCTGCACTGTGTGTACCTATCATTTACCATAGTGTAACTAGTTGAAGCCCTTGAAGTAATTTTTCATATAGTTTTTTGTCATTCTACACCATGCAGCAATCTGTGGTGCCGGCATTTTCCACACCTTGGTGCATCTGGCAGGTCAACTCTTTCTAAATTGAATCGCTTGTATTTCTTTTCTACTGTTTCTGAGGGTGAATTTCTTATATTTCTTTCCTTTTTAAAAAACGAAAAATTTGTCCCTGTTTACAAATGAATTCATACAGGGGGAGTAGAGGTAAAGCCTCACTCATTCTTAAGCTCAGCATTAGGTGGAGGTGAGTGGTGAACTTCATGCCTTGGCCACTTTACTTTTGGAGTAAGACACCCAGGTACCCATTGCACAAGTGGCTGGGTGGGCCTCAGAACTGGTCTGGATGTTTTGTGTAGAGAGAAAAATCTTGTGCCCCTGCTTGGCATTGAACTCGAGATCTTCCAGCCTGTAGCATCATCACTTTACTGACAATGCTGTCCCCACTCCTCTTGATAAATAAATCTATTAATATATTTTATTGTGATTTTTAAATAATTGATACCGATTAATGATAAATTAACCTCAATTAGGGAGCTTTGAAAGGAATCAGAAAACAGAATTCCTGTGTAACGTATGTCGGGGGTTTCTCAAGCACATAGCACTGTGTGGGGCATGTTCTGTGCACAGGAACAATGAAACAGGTCTCTGGAAATATAGGACCTTAGATTCTTAATTTTTGGGCTGTGGCATATATTGTATTATTTTACCTATATGTATTAACACATTTAATGTCTGTTGTTTGCTTGTAGACTAACAATTATAAAACCAGACTGATGTTTTATGCTTATTTAACAATTAAATAACCAGACTTGTGTTTGTGTGCAGTAGCTGGCAACACTGGTGCATAGAGTCATGTAACTGCTTGAGTCAGCAGTTTTGGTGCAGTCATTTAGCTGCAGTCTGTTTTGTGGTGGCACTAAGGGCTGTGTAGGCACACTGCTTGTTTGTAAAAAAATTATGCGAGAAGGAATATGCTCAGGCTTTTCACTAAGATTTTTGGAAAAAGTAGGTCCTGGTGAGGAGATTTTGATCTTAGCGTATCATCCAAAAAACCAAACAAAGAGTGTCCATTGGAAAAGTCTGGAGTCTTCTAGACTTTGCTGCTGTCAAAACCAGGTGTGAAAACCATGCTTCTATGTTTCTCTGAGAGGAAAATGATTATTGTACATCAGTTTTTCCCACAAAATGAATTACACTAACCATTCTGTTTTAAGTTATTGTTTAGAGCAACACATGTTAAACAAGACCAAATGTTTGGCCAGGTTTGTGGGGTGTGCATTATGATAGTGTGCCTTCCCACCCACCACTCTTGCTAAAGTAATTTTTGGCCAAAAGCACAAATATAGGTGTTTCAACATCTATGATATTCACTTGATTGCAACACTGTGACATTTCAGTGTTCTCAGATTTTAAAATGTCTGTGAAGAGATTTGATTTTGAATCACTTGAAGATGTTCAGAATTGTGGCGCAACAATTCTCACAGCCTTCAGAAAACAATTTCAGCAGTGTTACCAGACACTTTCCACGGCATGTATAATCAGAAAGCAGGAAATTCAAAAGTGTTAACACTCAGTAAATGTTAATGACAGAATCACCATGATTATTTGTCATATCCCATATATCTTCACTGGGGACCACGGTAGCACAGTGGTTAAGGTGCTGTGCTACAAGTCGGAAGGTCGCTGGTTCGATTCCGGATGGTGTCATTGGAATTTTTCATTGACATAAACCTTCCGATCGCACTATGGCCCTGGGGTCGACTCAGCCTCTAACAGAAGTGAGTACCAGGAGTATTTCCTGGGGGTAAAAGCAGCTGGTGCGTAAGGCTGACAACCTTACCACCATCCTGGGCCATTGTCACATAATCTGGGAACCTTAACTTCCTGGAACCCTCTGGGCACCTCGGGCCTGTAATGGGACTGATTTTTTTTTTAAATATATCTTCATTATATTAGTTTAGATTGTAGATTTTGATATGGAGGGTGCTGTGGTACATAGCTTGTTAGAGACCTGTTCCAGATCATGGTGAGCTTCCTACCACCAGTGAACCTTCATGGCTTACTGCAGCTTTTATTGTCTGTGTGATCCACCTTCTGTTCGTCCTGACACCCATGTGATTAATTACTACAGGACATGTCTGCACGTGCGTGGCTTTTGTTTTTATATAGTATTCTTTTGTTTCAATTTTACTTTTCTTTTCACAGCAGTTTACACAAATTTCTTATAGATTTTCCTGAGGAGATTGGAGGAAGGGGATTTTACACACACCCTCACACATGCGTGGACACGCATGTGTGTGCACGCACATGTGCGTTATATATTTTTACCATGTTTTATTTAATGTGTAATACTTTTCAATTAAATGCTGCGTAAAAGTTAGCAATAGCAGCAAAGGGACATTAATTATTATATTTCCATTTAACAGGAAATCTCTGTAAGTGGGAAACATATTAAATTGACTACATATATATGTTCAGTAATGTGGGGAAGTTTTGGTATTAAATTTTTCCATCTCCAGTGGAAAAACTTAAGCAGGGATGTCATGACTAGGTTTAATTGTATATATTTGTTTACTCTTGTACAGCATTCTGTTATATAAGTAACTTTCTCACTCTCATTGTTTGCAGATGAAGATAAGGCCAGAACCCACACAGAACTATAACACCAAATTCTGTAGGTGTTATTACAATTGTTGTGGAAAAACAATGCAGACTTTACTATGTTGCACTGTATGGGATTTACAGAATTCACTGTTTGCCACTGCAGGTCCAATTATGTGTGGGTATGTGAGTGATTGAGTGAGTGTGTGTCTGTGTGTAGATGTAGATGAATACAGAAATAAAGACTGCAGCAAACAGAGTTTGCATTGGTGAACATATTCAGTCTGTGCAGCATGAGAAGCGAATTGCAAGTTTCACAGCACAAGGTGAGAAGAGCCAGCGTATGTTTTTGTACAGTATTTGCACATTGTGTTTATTCTGATACCTGGGGATGTAAAACAATAGTGATTACTGTCATCAAAGATCTGTTTTAATGTGGTAGTAGTTAACTGTAGCATCAATGATAAAACAGAAAATTGATATTTATTGTGGAATGTGAATTGTTTCTTAAAGACATACATAACCATTTTTGTGAATTTATAATAGCATTAATACTTACAGATAGCATGCCCCTCTTGGTATTACACTTTTCTGACTGCAAAGCTATGTTTCTGGTACAGGAGATTCCCATCATCCAATTCTTCAAAATCTGTTTCCCCACATATGTGAGGCCAAATTTTTGTGGGACTTAACTAAATAACTGTGTGGAGCAGAGTCCTTCTTGAGAAGGTATAGGTTCTCAGATAGTTGAGAAATTCCCTGCATTTTATGGAACCTGAAGGTTCAATACCACATTCAGAAGTACCCACAATCTGTCCCTAACCTGAACCAGATCAATCCAGTCCATGTATCCCCATCCCACTTCTTGAAGATAGGTTTCAATATTATCCTCACACCTATGAAGAGGTCTTCCAAATGGTCACTTTCCCTCAGGTTTCCCCACCAAAACCCTGTATGCACCTCTCCTCTCCCGGATATATGTCACATGTCCCACCTATCCCATTGTTGATTTTATCACCAAACAGTATTTGATGAGAAGTACAGATTATAAAGTTTCTTATTATTCATTCTTCTCCATTCCCATTACTTCATCCCTCTTATGCTCAGATATCTTTCTCAGAACCCAAATGGAATGCTCTTTCTCCATGTTACTCCCTTGGTATAAGAGATAATGTATTTTGAGGAACTATACATAAAAATTTCTTGCACTTCAGGGAACATTTCCAATAGCAAATAGTTTCAATATCACATTCATCTGCCATTTTCTCCCACTGTTCTCATGATAAAAGCTTGTATTCATAGTTTATTTGTAAGAGTACTGTACACACCAACCCTGTTCCCATTAATCCATACTTATATTATTTATTGTGGGCTGAAATTCCCCATAGATAGGGGATTTGCATGAAATGACATTTTTTTCATCCAGTTGACCACATTTAATGAAGACTCCCTATATTAAGACTTTATTCCTTATCGGATCCATATAAAAAGCAGTTATTTTTATTTCAATGCACAAGTATTTAACAACAAAGCACATCTGAAATTGATGCAGCATTTCCTGCTTACTGCCATTGGTCTTCATAGTAGAATACAGAGTACTCATCCTAGTTGAATTCAAATTGCTGAACAGTAGAATAGATGTTGCCATGTAGTTTTTTTTGGCATATTTCATCTCCACCCCTTCATCTGTGTCTCACAAGATGTCAAACTTCAGAATGGAGTTAACACGTACATGTAAACATGTACAAAACATGCTCATGATGTGTTTGAGCTCTCCAGGTATTGGAATTTAAATTAAAATTGTCTCCTACATCTAAAAATTTAAAATGTGAGGTTTTAGGATCTTTTTTGACAGTGAAAATTCATATTGTATCCTGGGTTGCAACACTATGTAGCTGGTAAGTGTCTATTAACATTTCAGAGAACATGCTGCCTTAATAACCCAGAAAATGGGGTCACAGTGCTCCTCTGAAATGTTGGTACTCACCTGCACACTATATGGTGTCATAATCCACAAGACCACATTGTGTACCAATTTAAAAGATTCTTAGATCAAATTGCTTTCCCAGAACAAGAATGTTACTGTCTGTTGACAATGGGGAAGAATTCTAAATAAGGCAAGTTGTGGAATGTTGCAATAAGATATTTCATACCCAAATGGCCCCAGAGAAATACTGCAGTCTTGATTATTGTGAAAGGTAGTGTTGTCAACAAGTCCCACACAGTGCTGGACAGAACAGATGAACAAAGTAAACAAGAAGGCTCTTGGACAGTAGGAAAAGCAATGAAAGACCAAATCTTAATCCAAAACTTGTTTAATACTTGTTTTTCTGACATGTTAGTCACATTATGTGTGTGTGTATATATGTGTATATATATATATATATATATATTTAATTGCTAATGGGAAAATCAAGTGATAAGCAAATAGTACAGAAATGTTCCAGGTGTTACAGTATTTTATTCCAAATGCTGGTGACATACACATTAAGATAATAATTGGTCATTTTGATCTGCAGACAGAGTACAATTGTATCAGCAGGCCATGTATACATTCGGCCATTATTTATTTACAATAATATTGGTAGCATATTTTGTCAGGATATAATTTTTCATAATGGAATGAAAATGTCTCCTTCTCTGGCCCTTATTGCAACTGTCTGCAGTTCTGATGTTATTCATGTGTTATCAACATACCAAGCATAAATCTTCTCATTTTATGCTTACTACTTGTCTTGACATTTTGAAGGACTTTGAAATTTCAGTCCCTTTTTCACTGTACCACCTTCGCTGTCACACTTCACAGGCTAGGTGTAACTTATTGGATTAATAAAATATTTATTTGTAAATGAACCTATGATTTTTACACTTTTAATGTGGTCAAGATTTTACTCTTAAAATAGTGTTAAATTTCAAGCTGTTAATATGGTGGAAAAGAGATGCTGTCATTCAAGATTTGAGTTTCTGACAGTGGTGGTGTTGCAGGCTCAAGTCTTCTAGGATGTTATGTCATATCGCCTTGTAAATACATTCTGGCATTTCAGAGGTTGATATTACCTTCATTATCATATTTTCACCAAAAAAAAACATCCTGACCGTGGAACTGTGGTACAAGTGGAGAAAATGGCATTACCTACTTCCAGAAGAATGAGTCCTGGCAGTGTAAACATTATATGTGTTGTGAAGGAATTCCTATAAGTTAAATGAGCATAGCCCTGGGTGTTAAATATGGCATGAGGTTATGAATTAGATTCATTGGGCTTAGGATAGGGTCTAGTGGTAGGCTGTTTTGAAGATCTTAATGAATGTGGTAAAGAAGCATGCAGTCATTGTATCCTGCTACTCACTGGCATGTCAGTTACGAAATCCAGACACAAACAGCCCACAGGGTGAGAGACAGACTGAACTCTACACTAACATTGTGAACAGGCAGGTTCAGTTCTTCTTGAACAGGCTGTGACAATCTCTTGTCCATTCTCTGAAGGAAAGGAAGAAGAAGCTTCTCTCCAAGGACAAGGCAGTACTTTCTCCCAACATTACACTTTTCTACCTATGCCCACAATAACAGAGCTTCACATGTGCCACTTCCTATATACTGTGGCTCTGAAAAGAGTCACTCTTATTACTTAGTTTCACGTTTCCACCTCACACGTCCCAGTGGTTCAGAGTACATTCAACCTTCTGTCGATTCTCCATGGGTCTGACCACCTGTCTCTGTAACATGACCCAAACCTTGCCCTACACATTTTGACCCTGGAGATGAAGGCAGCCTTTTTGCTGAACTGTAGGTGTCCACCTGCAAGTCTATATGGTTTCACAACCCAGAAGACATATCTCGGTACAAACTTGCTTTGTACTCACCACATTGTCACAATGATATTATAATCCCCCACATATAGCAGTGGCCAGATTACTTACTGTTTGTAGATGTGAGAATGAAGAAGCAAGCTGGTAAAGTAGGAAGCATTAGCACATGCCACAACACCTAGTGTTTTTTGTCCATTTCAAAAACATCCTCGAAGACTGAAGCTATGCATGTACTTCGTACATAATAAATGTTTTTTAAAGAGCTATATGCAGTGTTAGGGATATCAGCTAGGAATAATCTGGTCACTACCGTAACACAACCACATTTGAACCTCAATTATATATATATTGGGTATAGACATATCATCATCATCATCATTAGCTCTACAGCCCTGGGTGCGCCTTGACCTCCTTGGGTATAGACATAAGCTTACCATAAATTCTTTCACATAATATAAAATAGGTACTATGTAACCTATGGGCAAGAGCATTCACAGCGGGACTACAAATTCACTTCAAGAAAACAAAGGAGCTATGGTTAAAATCAAAGATTACTACAAATATAAATGTAAATTATATAGTTATTGAAAGAGTCAAACAATTTACATATCTGGGTAGTGTTGTAATGGTAGACAGAGTAGCACTCCAAGACGTTAAAAAAAAAAGCACAGATCAGATTTTGTGTAACTGTACTCATTGTGGAGGAATAAAAAAATGATGAAGAATAAGATCTGTATATTTGATAGTACTGTTAAATCTGTACTGCTCTTCGCATGTGAAATATGGAAAATGACTAACCAAATAAGAAATAAATTACAAATGTTTATTAATCAATGTTGGCAAAGAATAACTGGCATAAGATAATAAGTAATACCAAGCTGTGGGAAGCTACTTCAGAGAAACCTATAGTATCAAAAATTGTAATGAGATAATGGTGATGGATCAGTCACACTCTGAGGAAGGGGGATGAATTCATTGAAAACAAGCATTGGATTGGAACCCACAGGGAGCCAGAAGGAGAGGAAGGCTGAAGTAAACATGGAAAGGGACCATTCTGGAGGAAGCAGGAAAATGTGGCAAAACATGGAGTGAGGTTAAGAGGTTGGTGTGAAACAGAGATGGAGATGCTTCACAAATGCCTTGTGTTCCTAATGGAATAAAAGGATATACTACAGCTACACAAAATACTACCTCTGGTTTCAGTGGTGCATGAAGGTTGCTGTTTTATTTAGTTAATGACACTTTCTGACAGTATAGCTTTCAATGCTAGAGATGAATTATGACTGGAGGAGGAGAGGGCAAATTAGTGGCTATGGCCTGATTTAAGGAACTAGAAAGAAAGAGAAAATTCACAGGAAGGCTCAACCACATCTCCAGGCTGAGATTTAAACCCAGAACCTCCTAAATATGATTGATGATGGTAACCAGTAAAAGGCTTGTGAATGGACAGTTTTTCCTGAATGTTCTTTGCACATTTATTTCCAATCTCTGTTCAGTACCTAATCTGCCATTCCAAGTCTTGTGTTGCTGTTACTTCATATTATATAGTAGGTAGAAGTCTAATCTGAAAATATTTTCTATAGGTACTGCAAATGTAGTAGTACAACAAAAATAAATATAAGAGTGTTCTTTGAAAAATACCATGTAAAGGAAGACAATTTCTGTTCCTTTCTCAGGTTCAAAGCTGGGGGCTAGGAGGGATCATGTATATGGTGTGGTACACCAACTTCCACTATAATAAATTATCTCTTAAAATTATACACAAATTTTAGTATACCATCAGAAGCCAATCACAGTGCGGTCCACAAGTTTTAGGACTGATTTTTTTAAAAATCGAAAACACATACCATTTATTTTATTCAAAATAAGCTCCACTGGCATACATGCAGGCTTTTGTGTGGTCATATAGTTTCTGAACAGCTGCCAAAAATTCCTCTTTTTGGACCTTCTTTAATTCATCAATTACAGCTTCTTGGATCTCGGCAATATCCGCAAATTGGAGCCGTTTTAACTTTATTTTCAACTTGGGGAACAGAAAATAGTCTAGCAGTCTGGCGGAGATAAATCTGGAGAGTACAGAGGGTGGTAAATGGTGTAACATATTTTTGGGTCAAAAATTGGCAAACACTTGCAGCTTTGTGGGTAGGTGCATTATCGTGCAACAAGAAAAAATCTCGAGAGCAAAATGCAGCTGGATGAACTTGTTGTATGCGTCTCAGGAGGTGATCCATTACTTCTTATATTCAGCATTTACTGCTTTTCCCTCTGGTACGAATTCTTTGTGCACTACACCTTGAGAGTCAAAAAAATTATCAGCTTGGTCTTGATGTGGGACCTTTGGAATTTCCATTTCTTCGGCCCAGGGGATGTCTCACCAACCTATTCAGAACTTTGTTGCTTTGTTTCAGGGTCACAGGCAAAATGCCAAGTCTTATTTCCTGTAATAATTTTGTTAAAAAAATTTTTGTTTGCATCGGCCATCCTGATAATGTCTTGGCAAGATGTAAAATCTTCCCTTTGCTCAGGTGTCAAGAAGTGTGGAACAAAACGTGCACACAGCTTTCTGTTTCCCAAATCCTCTTTCAGAATCTGAAGAACTACAGCCTTGGGGATGTTCAAAGATTCTGCTATCATTTTTGATGCAATTCGACGGTCATTTTTTACTAAATCAGCAACAGCAGCAATGTCTACCTCAGTTCGAGTCAATTTTGGATGGCCATCTCTGTCCTCCTCTTTTACCAGCTCCCTTCTGTCTCGAAATCGAGAATACCACGTAAAAACTTTTGATCAGTTCAGAGCCTCATTCCTATTAGCCTTTTGCACAATACTAGTGTTTCTGTCACAGATAGACCAGCTTTGAAACAAAATTTTATGGCAACTTTCTGTTCATTTCTGCCATCTATGATGTATAAAGAAAACTGACTTTACAAGACAAGTTATAACTTGTACTGTACACTGTTGAAGTTAAACAGATGAAACTCGGTGTGTGAATGGACGTTGGTTGATAGTACTTAGTGGGTTGGCCAATAGGTTGCTCTAGTTCTGTTATTTAAAAAAAAAAAGTCTTAAAACATATGGATCACACTGTGTACAGTACATGTAATCCAGTTTGTTACAGTGTCGCTGATGAAGACTGAAGTATTCAGGGATAGGATGCTGTGCCAAGTATTTACTGACATCTTGGAGAAGTGTATTGCCTCCATCTTTCAGGTAGTAGGTACATATTTGCCAGTTGTTTTGGCATCATATCCTGGAATATTTCAGTCTTCATGCAGAACATATGTTACTAAATCAGAAAATTATAACCTTAGAGGTAAGTGGAACATATGACATCACTAAATTAATACGCTACAAAGGGCAGTGTTCTTTCTTGACAATCTAATAATTGCTCAGTTTGTCAAGAAACATTACTGTATTCACAGCAGCCTGCCACTGGTCCCCATTCTGAGCCCAAACAGCTTCACCACTCTTCAGGTGAGTCCACACCAAAACAGTCCATTATAGTCTTACAAATTTACTGTCACAACAAAACGTAGAATTCAATATGTATCGCCACCGTGCTCTGTACATCAACTGTGGACTTTTACATGGGACCACATGAATGCCAGTCTTCAACCACTACACATTCAAGTCACTGTGCACTTTGTGAAAGAAAATAACTGGCCTTTCCTTCTCTGTCAGCACAAGCAAGGATGGTAACATCTCTGCCATTCATCTGAAGAGTAGCTGTGTAATTTGACACACATTTGTGATGTAGACTTACCCCTGTTAGTGCTTACATGATGTGTGTTGTCCCAGAAACTTTATATGACTTCAGATAACACATTCCTGACACAGCTTGGAACTAGTATCTTGACCCCTACAATATGGCCATTCAGCCTTGGAGCACATTATTATAGCATTTTCCCTCTGTACTGCCCAACAGAACTTTATCTTTCTTGACACACTGCTGATTAAGTTATATGTTCCATTGCAGTGAAAAAGTTTCATTTTTTCATTTATATTGGTTGATGCTTCTAGCTTCACTTGCATGACCTTGGTATGTGACATCCCACTGTGCTTCCCATATGAATCAAAGAACACTTTATACTTGCTAGTTAAGCTAGAAGCAACAACCAGTATAAAAATGTAAAAAAGAAGAACATAATTGCAATGCAAATGTGTTCTTTAATCAGCAGTTAGTCAAGTTGTATTTGTAGGAATAAAGTTTTCTATAATTAATATAGGAAGTGCATTGGGATGTCACATACAAGATTATTGACCTTTAATTGTACATCCCTGTCTCTCTGAAAATTACTCTGTCTTGATACATTCAGTGTAATTACATGGTGTGGCAGAAAAGTAATGAGACTGATTTTCTTTTAACCATGAATTTTATTCTTTTTACAAATTAAGGTTATCCCCTTCGAAATAGTTCCCTTGGGCAGCTACACAGCAATGGAGGTGTTGTTTCCATTGTTCGTAGCAGTGCTGGAAGGCTTCTGCTGGCATACCTTCCAGCTCGTCGGTTACACTCTTCTGGATATTATCCAAAGTACCAAAATGGTGCCCTTTCAAGTGGTTTTTGAGCCGGGGGAATAAAAAGAAGTCACAGGGACCGAGATCCGGCAAATAGGGGGGCTGAGGAACCACAGGAATGCTTTTTTCTGCCAAAAATTCATTGATGGAGACTGCCATGTGACATGGGGCGTTGTCGTGGTGCAGCATCCATGTAAGTGCAATGCCTGGTCGCACACGTGCCACCCTTTTCCTGAGTCTTTCAAGGACTTCCCGATAAAAAGTTTGATTGACAGTTTGTCCTGGTGGCACAAATTCCTTGAGGACGTTCCCCTGACTGTCAAAAAAACAAATGAGCATCGATTTGATTTTGGATTTGCTCATTCTCGCTTTCTTGGGACGGGGAGAGTTTGCAGTGTGCCATTCCCGACTTTGGCGTTTTGTCTCGGTGTCGTACTCTAAAACCCATGATTCATCACCTGTGATATCGCGACTGAAGAATTCTGGCTCCCTCTCAAGGCGGTCCATAAGATCAAGACACACATCCCTTCGATTGGCCTTCTGCTCAGTCGTGAGGTTCTTTGGAACCATCTTGACGCACACTTTTCTCATGTCCAAATCCTGTGTTAAAATTTGATGGACGGTAAACCGGTTCAAATTTAACTCACTATTGATCTTTCTCAACGTCAATCGACGATCTGACCTCACAAGAGACCTCACTCTTTCCACATTGTCGTCCGTTTTTGAGGTTGAAGGTCTTCCCGCACGAGGTTCATCTTCGGCCTCATTCACACTGCAAGCCGAGGCGAGCTGAACCGGGCCGAGCGAGTGACTATTCACATTGCAAGCTATGCCGACTGGAACTGAAAGCAGTGCGGCGGACATTTCTGAAATGCGAGGATGGCGAACCAAGTGCATTTATTTTCATTAATGGACAATATTTCGTGGAGAAGCCTCTTATTTACTAGAAAGTGGCGTATCTGGGTGCACAATATAAGCTCTAGGCGTGAAAGTCTCGGCGAGTGTCATAATTTTCTAGACGACTTACTTAAAGACGAAGAAAGGTTTTGGAGGTACTTCACAATTAGCTCAGACACATATATATTTTAGACTTAATTCACACATCAATTAAGAAGCAAAATACAAATTTTCGAAGGTCCATTAGCCCCGAGGAGCGGCTCATGGTGACACTAACGTAAGTTAAGAACTGCAGAACAAGACCATAATTGCATAATATATTTATTATAATGTCTGATGTTATTATACGTAATAATCTGTTAAAGGAGGTAAGATATTATTATAACTGTATGTTTATTTGTGAATTCCGCTAAATGTTCTTTAATCAACGTGAACTTAAATAAGGTAATGAAAAGGAGCCCACAAAAAATGTGGGATGTTTGATATTGGAAAAACAAGTAACTTCGAATATAACACAGTTGTCACTCGCTGAAAGTCTGGAAAAATGATTGGGCCGTCAAGTGTTGGCCTCTTTCTCCTTGATTCGATCTTCCATCCTCGTATGGAAAGAGCTGCATTTGAGATGAAATGGTGCTACTTTGGGTCCCTTTTTGTTTTTGGGTCTTCTGAAATATCATCTCTTGAATTTTCATGCGGAGGAACATTTGCCTATCCTCTGGAAGTCTGTTTATAGGTTCCCAGAGACTCATAAAAAAGTGGTATATCGTGTCCCAGTCCTCATGTCCATTGCCCATTGACTGCATCAGATCAAGTTTCTTCCTTTCAATTTCTATCATCGCTTCCTCCAATGGGCGCTTTACACTTCTATGCCTTGCCCTTCGCTGAGCAGACGACCGAGACGTCTCCGATGGTGCTGGTGTGTGTATTGAATTGTCAGCAGAAGAGCATTCAGCAAAAAAATCGTCAATACTAGTGCAGCTGTCTTTTTCAGGCTCTGTTGACTCCCTATCAAGTTGCTTAGATTGCAATTGCATGTTGCTTTCCATTTTTCTAGCATTCGAAGTACTTTCCAAAAAAAGTGTTCATGCAAGGGTGAAATCTGTATTTATTTGTGTAATTTTCAAGTTTTACATTGTACATAACATTGCGTCACATGATGCAATATTCTGCTGCCAGCTTGGCGCCTCAAGTGCGTGAGAGCATGATGTCACCTCACGTGAGTTTAGACGCTTCGAGAAGGTTCTATATGACTCGACAGACTCAGGTTTAAACTGGATCATACTAGCCTATTTCTTTGTTTAAGCTGGACACATGCG
>Ga0123357_10004937_pt1 | contig 15826 bp, 11 predicted proteins | sample TergutEmb28metaG_FD_89873 | JGI IMG/M metagenome (GOLD analysis project Ga0123357, IMG submission 89873) | Embiratermes neotenicus P4 segment gut microbial communities from Petit-Saut dam, French Guiana - Emb289 P4 | ecosystem: Host-associated > Arthropoda: Insects > Digestive system > Gut ... | reverse complement strand
GTCGTCCCTTCTGAGTTGCAGACACAATCATATATTTAGTCTTTTTCTCATTCACTATTAGTCCCATTTGTTGGGTTTTCTCCTCTATTTCTCTATATACTTGTCTTAACCTAGATTCTGATCTAGTAACTATCACTACATCATTGGCATATGCACAGATCTGGCTTGATTTTGTATAGATTGTGCCTGTCTGGTCTATTTCCTGTGCAACATTGTGTAATGCTAGTATAAAAAGAGCTGTTGACAGACCATCACCTTGTTTAACTCCTTTATTGAATTCGAAGGGAGCGCTTATTTGTTTGTCAATTTTCATTCTTGCTTTGGTGTGACACATAGTCATCCTTATAAGCCTGATTAGCTTCTGTGGTATTCCCATTCTGTCCATTGCTCCAAACAATCTTTCCCTATTTATACTATCGAAGGCCTGTTTAAAATCAATTAAAAGCATATGTAAGTCTAACCCATGTTCGTTATGCTTCTCTATCATCTGCCTAAGTACGAAAATTTGGTCGATTATGCTTTTATTTCAACGGAATCCACACTGGTACTCCTGTTATCTTTTGTGTGACAATTTTCAGTCTTTCATTTAGGATGCTTGAGAATATCTTATATGTGTTGTTTAAGAGTGTAATGCCCCTGTAAATGCTACATTCTAGTTTGTCTCCTTTCTTATATATCGGGCATATTATTCCTGTATTCCATTCCTGCGGCATACTTCCTGTTGTCCATATTGATTTGGTTAATTCGTGGACTGCATCCATTACTCCTTCTCCTCCATATTTTATTAATTCCGCTACAATCGTATCTTCCCCTGGAGCCCTGTTATTTCTTATCCTTTGTATGGCATGTCTGATCTCTTGTCATGTAGGTTCTTTGCATATTTCCTGTGGCTCTTCTAATCCATGATCTGGCTATACTGTGAGGTTCCTTTTATAGTCCTCTTTATTCCCCTTATCCTCTTTTTCTTCATTCAGCATTTCTGTAAAATGTTATATCCATCTTTCCAGTATCTTCCCTTACTTACTGGCAAACAGATTTTCTAAAAACGTATTTTTGTGTGCGTATGATGGTCGTATGAAGTTGAACTAACTTTCCTTTGGTTGTCCACCAACATCTGTCCATATTGGGTAGAATGGTTATATCCTGTCATTAATTTTTCCATAATGAAACTAAGGTATGGGCTGTAGGAACAATTTCCAACAGAACCTGTTTCAGTATACTGGTTCTGTCCTGATTTCCATCTATGATAGTAACATCTGGAACCTGTTTGAACACTTGGTCACTATGTTTCTCATATTCAGGCCATACACACAGATCAAAGTAGCCTGGTACATCTGGAGGATCATATATTCTGACACTCCGTCTTGCCCAGCATTGCTCTCTGGTGAGAGTTAAGAAGTACTTATGATGGCACAAGTTCGCTAGCTTCTTATCATTAAAAATAAGAAACCCTTCAATAATGAGAACACGAAGATGGGAAATTTGCTTATCAGCACAGCCATTGATTGTGTTTGTTTGTGACGCTGCAGTGGCAGTGATAGGTTGATCTGTTACCACTGTTTGAGACTGGTCTGGTATAGGATTATCTTCTGTCAGTTTCTTGTAGCATCCATTGGTGACATTTGGAAATGTTTCATTTTTATCACTGTTGCACTCAGTATAGCAATGCGACCCTGTCACCCTGTTAGCAACCTGTACTAAACTGTCAAGCGATGTAACAGATTGGTCACTGTCAGATGAAAGGATATTTTCAATAACCGTATGCATCTTTTCCATATCCAAACTAGTCATAATTTCCCAATTAAAATGGTTCAGAGCTGGAATCAGAGTGTGGCGCTCACTATCTACAGGTAGAAAGAAATCGTCCTGACGTACCAAATACGAACCAGGCAGTCCTTTATGCAGAGACTGTGCTAATGTTGACTTGCCACTGCATGTGGTGCCAGACACACCAATTATGAGCCACATATTTGTTTTAATGTGTTTCAGACTCATAGTTTCTAATGCACAGTTTCAGATTCTTCAAGCACTTCTCCCTGTTTTGCAGAAAATGCTGCAATTTTAATTATATGGTCTTGACAGTCAAGGGGTACATATATTTGTTCCTGTTACAGATCTAAGCACTTAAATCTTTATCACAGTTTAGAATTATAAATGCTAAATGATGGAATGTATTTCAGATAATTTTCCTGGAATAGAAACTCGTTAAATCATTGATATTCAGTCACAATTAACATCAGATATGAGAGACATCAATCCACAGTTTCTGCAAGTATTTATTGAAGTTTTACCATCTCAGGGCCAAAAATAAACAGAGAAAACAAGTCTGAAAAGTACAGGAAATACAGAAGTAAGTAATACTCATGTTCTGGCTTGTGTTACTGGCCAAAAGGAAAGTAATTGAACTGTGTAATACTCCAAAATTTTGAATTTGTTCTATCTACTGGGTTTACATTCGACTGTAAGTGAAATCACAAATTCTGTGTTTGAGAGACCGGTAATTATAGACTTTGTTGGCGTCTCACATAGAGATGTCAGCACCCAATTGGTTAAGAAAGAACTGTGACATTGATTGACCCTTAGAGTGAAATTAAAGGCATTTTAATGAATTTTCATCACTTCTCCAACATTTTCTTAGAGTGACAAAGAAGAACCTTTCTTTTTACTGAATTTTATAAACTTGCATACTCTGTTTATACTACTCACAAGCCTTCCACTATTTGAATGTTTTTCACTTCAGCCATATAACTTCATACACTTGTATCGTCCCATTATCTTCACAGTGTTTTAATAAATCAGTTTCTTCATGGCCCCTCAACATTCAGACTGAAGTAGTTTCTCACATCATTTGTGGGTATTTGTTGCATACATATGGTACATTGTGAACACAACCAAACCACCAACGAAAGCCAGGCCCAAGGAAGCAGGAACCAATAGTGCATAATTAACAGGAGGAAACAACTGATTGATGGCATGATCAGGGTCAGAGAATGGCAGCATTATAACCCATGCTGTGTAGTAGCCAAACAAGAGACAGCTGATGATAAGCAGAATCTTGCCTAAAGCTGCATCATTCATTTTTTGCCAGTATTGTTTTCCATTCACCTAATTTTCATATACTTGAATTTTCTTATGCCATTTTTCTTGGTGTATATAATAAACTTCAGTTCATTCAGGAAGTTCTTTGATTATAGAAGTCTGTTTTTCAGAGTTTTCTTGTGTCACAGAAGTATTAACTGTGAATTAATAACAGCTGAAAGAAAAACAGAAGAACCTCTCATTAAAAAAAAAAAACCCCTAAATGTGAAGCAGTTTTCAAGCTACAGCTTATTTCCCTTGATCTTCAGAACTGTTCATATTTAGTTAATCTTTCTCACAGTAATTAAAGAAATCCACAGAAAATTGCACTTCTTTTTTGTACATTTGTTACCTGCTGTGTAATTAATTGCTCGATTCCTGTGTAAATGTCTGTATATCACTGTGTGAAATGCTGCAGTTCATGGTATAATTCAATTAAATTTGGCATACAGAGTCATCTTCCTGTCACAAAACATTTTTCAAAATCTCCAGCAAAGCGGAACTGATGAAGCACAACAAAGTAGGGACATATAGGAACATGTGTCCACCAGTTCACAAAATATTCTGCGAGTTTCTTAAACACTCCCTCAGTAAAGACTACATTCTTCTCGTTGTTCATAAGATATCTTTTCTGACCTAAACTTTTCACTCCTTTTGGAAATCTGAAAAGTACAAAATTAAGCTGTTATTAATGACATTACTGAGTTACACAAAATAAGGACTGCAGTACCTGTTTCGTGCATCACAGGGTATTGTAGTCCACAGGTATGTAAATCTGTGACAAAAAGATACAAGCACTTGGTATCATTGACAGAGGTCAAACACTTCACGCAGTTAACTTGTTTGGTGTTTCTCTTATGGAAGAAATTTCTGTTTAAAGAACACAAAATTTTGTTACAATTTTAAACAAATTTCTCACCATACTCACCACATGTCTGATTTCCAATTCTTATTCTACCTTAGGGAACTATGTTGTGGCCCATACAAATCATTACATTCTCATACTTTGTGTAAAAAGACATAAAAAAATTTGTGGTTGTACAACTGAAAAGTTGGACACCGTCATAAGCTAGTTGCATCCACTTCCCAGTGTATTTCCTTAGGCCATATATTATCGTTATCCTCCCATCTTCTGTGCCTACCAAGTGTCCATTTTCTAAGAGGTTTCCCAGTCAAAATTCTTTGTTATTTCTTGTCTTCTCCTGTATGCCCAGCACATTGTAGCTTCTTAGAAAAGTAAGAGTTTTGATTTTGATGAGGCCCTTGATACATATATTGTCTGTTTTTACTTGCAGGGTATGTGAAAGTTGAGTGAACACCACAACAGAATTAGTTTAACGTATGTCTTACCATTTTGTGGACACCGACAGTTACTGTATCTCTGATTTAGTTTTTGATAGCAGTATGTAAAGTATGTATAGTCCATGTAATTTATATATGAGTATATTTGAAACTGAAGCACACAAGTTTTCTCATGGGGCTTTGCCAACAGTGGTCACTTAAAAACAGCATCTGCACTCACTGATCTAACTGGTCATGTGTTCAAACTCCCATCTGTATGCTGACTGCATAAATCTGTAATGCTAGACATAAATGCTCAGGATTCTTGACATTCCTTGTGTTCTGAAGTATATGAAGGACCTTCTTCATGACAAACTTATTTGTTGCATTAGCATCCAAACTTATGTCCCAAGTCTCTTCAGAAAGAGTATGTTCACTTCAGTGCGATCCTCATGCACCTGTATTCTGCAGACAACTGTACTGTAAATACCTTACAGTGCACTGTCGTGTAATTATGCGAGTCTTCAGATGACTATGCTGTACCATGTTCCAGTTCATGTTGTGGAGGCTCTTCTAAGGGCAAGATGACCCTTGTGATTATGCATGGCTGCACATTCATATTTGGAAATGTTCCATCTCCCTGAATATTGCACTGAATGAACTTGAACTGGCCAGGCCAATCTTGGGCATTCTGTTTCATGGTTTAAAGTTGAATTGATCGTGAAACTTTTATCAAACTTATTTCCTTTGCATCACCTTTCCACCTTGTTTCTTCTTCCTGTGCAAATTCTTAGCATCATTTCCATGCCTGGATTTGACATTTCTTTCCTGTATGTATGAAGTATACACACGTTTCTTCTCACCCTATAAACCTTGACACTGTGTTAAAAGTTTCGTCATTTGTTGCATTTCCAGTCGTCAGTGAATGGTTGTCCTGAGCATTTCCATAAACATACAGACTAACCCAAAACTCTAACCATTTCCACTCCCATGTCAGTCAGAACTAACTCCATTGTAACAGTTGTTTGTAAGGTAAATTTGTCCATGCTCATGCCATTCAGGCATACTGGGGGTGCAAGAGTATAGCTCCCATCATTCTTAATCTCAGTACTAGATGGAAATGAATCTTCACGCCCTCGCTGCTTTACCCCAAGTATAGAAACCGTCATAAACATTGCATAGGAAGCTGAGTGGACTGCATTCATTCTGGACATTTTAGAGAACACTCTCAGGCCAATGTCAGGGAATCAAAACCCTATGATCCAGTCCAGAGCATAGTCTACTGTAAGAAAATTTCATGTAGCACAGTGTTAGACTCGCACCTGAACACAAATATCAAAAGGAGCTGGTCCTGTGCTTGTGTAATGACAACATCAGATCACAGGGACATGTACAACCTAGTTTAGGGAGCTGGTCATCATATTCACTATAGCTTACGGATCCTATACAGAAGTCCAGGAATGACACACATGTTTCAATATGTTAAATGGGCTAAATCTGTTTACAACCACCTTTGATAGCACTGAGGCATGATCAAAGTTTCCCTCAGCAGTCATACTACATGCCCTCAAAATTTAGTGACGTAAAATAACAGGTATCTGTAAAAGTTATATACTGTTCATGAGAAATGGCAAGTGATCTACTGCCTGCAGAAGCTGAGGAAGATGTGTAGCCTCATTCATGCTAGCCAGTTTACCGATCATGTTTTCAAACTGAACACAAAGAAAACTGCTGTTAGCCTGCAACATTCAGTACTTGTGTATGTTTGTGCTTCAATGCTCTAATAAACAGTTTATAGATAGAACATCTTTTTTAGTAGGACACAAAGGTTCAACGCTTCAAATACCAAAATTCAACATTAGATATGATCTGGAGCCAGTTCCATCCATCTCCCATGTTTTATACTTTCCAAGTGGTTCCTTCACAAAGTATGCGTATGCTCCTTCCCTTCATATCAGAAGTTTCAATTTACATTTCAACAACCTAATACTAGTTCACTTATATCAATCAAGTGCCTTATAAAATTCACCAATCTGTCTTTGTTTTCTTCAGACTATTTTGCTACATGCAGACTTTGTGTTGTTCATTGTGCTGTTCATGGCATACAGACAAAACAGTTATATACTGGAAGTTCTCACAATGGTGTTGATGACTCAACTCTTCTGGGATATGACACCATGCAGGCTGGTACAAGGTTTCATACCCCTGAAGACAAGAAGTTTTACAATTTTTAATTGTAAGACACAATGAAACTTGATTATGTGCATATGTATTATGGAACTTCTGCGATTTCATGAAACAGAAACTGGTGAACTTAACATCTTACATAGGTAAATATCGTACACAAAGAATAAGGGAGAATTTATGGAAAGAGATGACCACAAGTTAGAAAAAATAAGACATCTTATGGACTAGTGTTTATTGTACCATAACCAGAATATACATACATAACTACTATCCTGTACTGTGCAAGATTTGAGGTTCTTGCAGTAGTGTTACTGAGGGTTCGGGTCTTCTGGAATTGTCGCTGGGTGTGTGGTTTCAGACATTTTGAAGGATCATAGTGTTTTTACTTTCAAGGATCAAGCAGTCCAGGAAAAATCCAAAAGCTTATTCTTGGGCTACTTGATCTTGAAGGTGAAGACAGTATGATCCTTCAAAACAATGACAAAGTGTAGCATCCCAAAAGATCCAAATCCCTATTTTGTATTTGATATGTTCCATGATCTGATGACACATACATCTGATATATAAATTTGACATGTTAAAAAATACTTGCCTCCAGGAAATGCATATTTCTATGTACAAATTCAGAATATGCTGCTTGATTATGATGTATCCCCATAAATCTGTTTATTTCTGTGGTGCATATACCAATGAGAAGTGTTTAATGGGATTTACTCTCAGTGTTACCATACAAACACACAATAAAACTGTCAATTTCAGTTTCCTCACATTATCAGCATATTACAACTAGAGGAATATAGCTGAATAGTTCGTAAATGAAAATGGTTTCTGGTAGAAGAGTTGGCTTACAAAAACATATGTAAATGTTTGCATTAACAGTAAAAAGCACCATGCCATGAAGTAGAAATAGAAATGGAAGTATAACTCCATGTACTCTTAACATCAGGATTTGATGGAGGTGACTGGTCAGCTTTATGCCCTGGCCAATTTACCCCTGTGGAGAAAGAGCCCCTATTATCCACTTCATGGGAGGCTAGGAAGACCCAGAACCAAGAAAGAGAATATAAACATCTCTTTGCCTGTGCCAGCAATCAACTCAAAACTTTTTTTTGTCATCCAGCCTACAGCATAGTCTTCATACCAACTGAATCATCCAAGCTTTCAAAATATACTATATAAACTGTTCTTACTCATTATTATTGGTCATCATCATCATCATTTGCAATCTTAACAATACTTAATAGCATGTCATTCACATGAAAGTTTAAATTTCATGACATCATGTATGAAATGCACACTGTGTGAATTTAATGTTGCCATTGTTTGCAGCTCACTGTGTTTACGTGAGAATTCATTGTCTGCAAGTGTAATGTATTCCTTAACTGAGTTTCAAGAATAACGCACATATTCACAGAAAATTATGTTCTCATTTCCATCATATTTCGGGATGGAAGTCTGCAAGCTATCACAGCTATTTCCATTATAACTCTCATGCTCATTCTCGAGTGATAAGGCCATGTTCTGGTGGACTGGTATATTGTTTTGAAGAACCTGGCTATTTACCATCCCCCCCCCAACAGAATCCAGAATTACAGTACTGCACCAGGCCACAATTTGGTCTCTGCTTCAAAGATGGGGACACCCAGGTTCTCTGAAATGTCAACAAAGCAGTCCACTATGGCATCACATCATTACCCTAAACAGACGCATTTATTTTTTAATTTAATAATTTTCCAATAAGATGCGACTTATTCAATTTATTACATTTCTGTAGGCAGCTCCACATGTTTCAGGTGTTGACACCCATAATCAGGAGCTCATACACCTGTAAATACAGCTTCTGGTATTGATTAACCAGATCTACTACCATCCGCTCTCGTTGATGAGTTGGAACTGATTCATGTGTATTGTACGGTAGGTATTCATTTGTTATGGAGAGTAAGACACACATGAATCAGTTCCAACTCGACGACGAGAGCGGATGGTAGTAGATCCAGTTAATCAATACCAGAAGCTGTATTTACAGTTGTACGAGCTCCTGATGATGGGTGTCAACACCTGAAACATGTGGAGCTGCCTACAGAAATGTAATAAATTGAATAAGTCGCTCTTGTTGGAAAGTTATTAAATTCGATTTACAATGCATGGTCCCATATATACATATATATATATAAAGACAAATTTATATTTAAGACGTACAATGATACACGAGGAGCAAAACTGTGTATCTCTTTTACGTAGCAAACTGCATTACTTTTCAGAGCATCATAAGCCTGCGATGCAAGAGTATCATATAAACATCAAGTGTTGCTTTATTACAAGTTGCCCACAGACCTAACATACAGTATTGACGAGTCTCCTATATATCCGCAGACGGGTTGCACAGGTAACTGATACACCCACTGACTATCCCACAGTGCCACCAACTTCAGCTGCTAGTGTTGTGATGCACAGACTCCTGCCCCATCATGCCTCGAGTATCAGCAAAGTTACAATACTCATCAGTGTCAACAAAGGACTACAACTGCCATTTACAAGGGCATGTACAACTTATTTTAAGTTAGATTCATTCAGATCAGATACTGTATTTGTTACATAGAGTATGTATGTTTTCAAAAGTACGTACAGCAAAATTTTGTTAATCCAACTTATCAAATATTCTGGATTATCAGATGGTACTTATACTGACCTATATTCTTACATGTAACAGAATCTTTTGTTACTGCTCCTATACGTGGCCTGTACAATTAATCAGAGTAGTATTCAATTTGGATATCTACTTTACCTGCTGGTTTTGGGTCCTCAGCTGAAGTTGATGGCACAGGAGACAAGGTTAGGAGATACCACAACAGTTGATGTACAGACACTGTTGGCAGCCTTGAACATGTCCCTCAGATCTGCCTTTGTAATCTGTTATGCTTTATTCTGGTAAAAAGCAAAACTTCCAGTCATGGGAATGCTCTACTTGAGTGCCAGATTATCATGATTTCCAAATTATCTGATGGATTAAAGGAATTTTCTGTACGTATGATGTGTTAAGCATTATAATAGGCAAGTTGCTGTTTGCAAATGGCATTTTATGTTTTACACGTATCAGCACAACCTATGGCACAGTTCTTTGAAAACAGCTGACCCATTCACACAAACACACAATCTGTTGTGTTAACTGCAGAACAAGCAGGGGTTTATATTGTACAGTCCTCTTAATTCCTCGATGATCTGTTAAAACCCTTTATAAAGCAACACTTACATCACAATATTATGTGGTGTTCATACATCTACATTATGTAATTTGCAAATGTCTTCATAGTCCACTTTATCAACTATTCTGTCTTTCAAAGGACCTGAGGAAATTTCAATTGTCACACAATACTTCTTCTCATCCAGTTCCTTAAGGATGGCACTGCAACCACGGTAGGCTCCATTTACAACAAGAACGGGTCGTCCTACTGCCGGTATCACTGTTTCAAGGTGTGCCTGATCTAGTTTCAGCTTGTGTCCACTATCCAACATAGATACAGTAGCTACATACTTATCTAGCACTTCAGTTACAACACCTTTCTTCTTGTAGTACTTGTCACCCAGGGATTTTGCTACCACTTTCACAACAATCCCTTCTACCAGCCAATAATCTTTTCTGTTTCGACGTTCTTTCTTGGTCTCTTCATCTTCAATAATTGCATCAAGGGCCGATACCTTCCTTTTTTCCCCTTTATCTCTTTTGTGTTCCTTAAAGTTTTTGTTCTTGTTTCCTGCTGAAGAAATTTTTCCTCCTTTGGAATCATTTTTCAGCGGATTATTTGACAACAAACTTTTATGTTTTGTCTCGTCAATCCGTTTTACTTCCGTATTAAAATTCACAATAATTTTTTCCTCCTCACTTGGTCGTGTAAGTTCTGTGAAAATAGAGGAGTCACTCTTGGAACACTCTTTTCCCCTTTCAATTTGCTTCTCAATAAATACCATCATTTTCTCCTGATCATCTCTGTCCATCTTCTCCTTGCGGACACGAGCCTCTTGCATTGCAATGGTGTCAGGATCACGGTCTATGTACTGTACATACCAACCTTTTTCAGTCTCGTCCACTACACACTTTCCCTCCCTTCCAAGCCATTTGACAAAGTCTGTCAACGTTTCCCACTGAGTAGAATTCATGTGCAAATGGTGACGCTCTGAGATGTAGTCCTGATAAACACGATTTGCATGGACACGTTTTGTACCAAATTGACGCTTCAACAGTTCTAGATAACCATCTTCAAATTCTTTGGAGAATTCATCGATATATTTTTCTGCGTTATCAGCAAATAAAAGAAGCTGCCGTTGATGAGATTCTGACATCATGTGGCATTTGAAACCATTCTCATCACGGCATTGCTTCTGACACATCTGACAATACCAGCGAAGTTTCTGAAGGCCTTTTGCTTTGATTTTATTAGCAATATACTTAGGGGTGCCAACTTCGTGTTTTCCCATTGTTCTTAATTATTTACGTCAGATATTCTCTTACAAAATTCTAAAACAAGTCCTTAACAACAAAGTTGTAATGTTATATATTACCTGCTGATTCAACAACTTCTAAATACTCCCATGCCAACTTAGCTGGCGTTTCATAAAATCAAATTCACTGGCATAACTGCTGTCAATAAATGTTTCTTCATACAGTGTACTTCTACGCGAACGTACTCAATAACCTACTTCTCAGGCCTTTCGCAACCTTCACGCTTCACACTAAACAACTTTATAGCAGGGTTGCCAAGTGATGATAAAGAACTTCCCGATCAATCAAGAAATTTAGCCGTGCCAGTACATCAAGGCGAACGGTAATTCGCATTTCAAAATTCGCCTTATGAGCTAAATTGGAGGTAAATGTTGGTTTGAATGTGGTTAATTGCACAGAATTCACCAAGTACTCGAATATTTTCGTAGACAAGTGAAATTAAAAATTATTAAACTTTCGAAGCGGCATAAATGTACCTCGTGACAAAGAAATAGCAGGCTTGAATCACGGATGAGGCGACAAGGATTGCGAGTATAGGTGAAATAGTGTTTTTGCATGAAAAGGATAAAAAGGTACTTATCCTGGGATTACAGGGGTTCTTTTATCTTCGACGGGATAGTTTTTAATCCCGATCCATGTTAGCGTGTCTTAGCATACAAACACTGTGAGAAGCAGAAAAAGAACAAGAAGAAGAAGAAGACAATGACGATCAAAAAGACTTTTAAACAAAACGTTGATCCATGGTTGGTAGTACTGTGATTCAAATTGTTGGGTGGAAAGTGTGAAAGGCTTGTGAGACGTTTGATGCCATTAAACGAGAAGAAATGTCAAAAAAGCTAGACACGGATGATCCTACCTGTGTACTGAAGATGTTGGATGAGTTCAGATGTTGTAACCCTTCAGTGAATCTTCCTAACTTCATTGACATGAGATCTGAAGCGTTGGTGCCGACAAGATTACGATTTGACGATTCTGCTGTTCTAACCGACAATAAGGAAAAGATATTCACGGACAATCATTCCGTCAATAGGACGGAAGTTTGTCTCGATGATTCAGATGTTACTGTGTTGTGTAAGTTTACAAACTCGTTAATACAATAATAGTTGAAATTAGTACGGGGGAGTTAAATCAACGCATTGTGCTAATGTAGCATGGTGGAGACGAACATCAATTAACTATTCTGTGGTCTGTGCGGTGGGGACAGGCACGTCATTCATGATTGATAAAATACACAGTTTCTGTTTTTGTTACCACCATTCTGCCATATCATATGGAGTAATCCCCCGGGGAAATTCGACAAACACCACGGCAGTATTCCACATTTAAGAGAAAATTTTTGAAATAAGTTCAGCGATAAATGGAAAGTGTAATTTTAGGTAACTGTTTTGGTAGTTAATAGTCTTCTGCTTGCCATAGCATTGAGTGTTGTGAACAACACGAAATATTCAAAACTATTTCAGATATACATCGCATAAGCACAAGGCATAGATGTGACCTTACATGTGCCAAACACTGACCTCTGTAAACATAAAAATGTTTAGTTTAGTTATTCGTTTTAGTCAGACATCTTACACAGAATACATCAGATTAGTGTAAGCATACAGTCGTTTTGCATTCTTCTTGGTATTTGAAACAAGTGTCATATTGTGTTCTGACATGTCTTGCAGCCTTGATTTAGTCTTATGGAGTTTCAGTAGATTTAAGAAAATTGTGTTCTGTTCTGTTGTATATATACTTCCTTCTTTGCTGTATGTTTTGAGTGTATGATGAAAGGGTCCTTTTGCTCAAAGTGCACTTACCAAGTTTCAAGCTTTCTGTTGTATAATATGAGGAAAAAATCTTTCCTTTGACTTGTTTATTACAGCTTCATCATGGGAAACAAGGCAGTTGAAGGCAGATCTGGCAGAGACGAAAGCCGAGAAAGCCAAATTGGAGGAACAAATAAAAAAATTGCATCGTCTTAGGATGGAGCTTGATGTAATGTATGATGATGAGAAAACAAGACTTATAAAGCAACAGGAACGGGACAGAGAAACAGTAAGATTAATTATTAAAAGAGAATGTTTGTTCTTCACCAACACATGCAGACTAGCTCTGGCCCTACCTACCTAGTCGGGCTTTTATCACAGGGGGTGCACAAAATTCAAGGTGACTAATTCTGTATAGTGACATCTAATATGTATGGGGGTCTCAGTATGCAGCTTACTGCAAGTCACCCTTCTGGTACTTATAATTTTGAGGGGGTTTCTAGATATTTCGAAAATTTGTTGACCCCTGTCTTATTGTATGTGTACAAGGAGCTAGAACTCAAAGCTGACCACCACTGTCTAATATTGTATTTATAAATGTTGCACTTTACCTTAATACTGTCTTCCACACTGTCATTTTTTATGGTGCTTACACACAAGTACAACTTTATCTTTTACCTTTTCTTCTCAGGATCTCTTTATGAACAGAATTTGTACATTTATAGTGGCCATTTTTCTCGTTTTCATATTAATGTTATTTTTAAAGATCAAATTGCTGGAAGATCAGATAGCGTCTTTTCGTAAGCAAGGAATAGATGGCAGGGATGAACACGCTGAACGTAGACAAACCACTGAATCTGCTGTTAGATACAAGCTCAAGAAGAGAATTATTCAGCTGCAGGAGGAATATGCTCAGTTGGATGATCGATTTAAAAAAGTAGGTTCATGAGTGACTTTGATATAAAACATCTGCATTGGTATATCAGTCACAAATAAATATTGTTATTCAGTTATTCATCACACACAGCAAGCTAATTGGAAACGTTTTTATTGCCACTAGTTTCAAGTTCGAGATCGAATCAGAATCAGGCCACTACACAAGAACAGTAAGCACAGAATCTCTGTGTATCATTAGGGTTCTTGGCGTGATGAGGACTCGATCTTAGAACCGAAACTACTCGTCCTGAGACCGTTTACAAGTATCTTATTGTGTGTGACTGATAATTGAATAAAAATATATATTTGAGGTTCATGAGTGTTAAGTTTAGAATCTTATGATCTGGACTGGACAAGCAGATGTGACTGTTTATTGAAGCTGAACAGAGTTTAGAGAATGACAAGATATTGATGTACATGTACGGTGTTATATGTAGGATTTTGAATTTGGCATTCAGAGTACCATGCATCATGGTATATTCTTATAGTAAATGCCAACGAGATGCACCATTTCTCAAATTTATTTGATAAAGTACTCTACATTTTTTGGACAGGTCCGCTGTCCATCATCAGGAGTATCTCAACACTGTCTACATGCAATAAGTATTTGTCATGCTAGTTATGTTGGCTGTCTACTAGCGTGGTCACACTAGCAGACAGCCAACAGAACTAGCATGACAAATACTTATTGCATGTATACAGTGTTGAGATACTCCTGATGATGGACAGCGGACCTGTCCAAAAAATGTAGAGTACTTTATCAAATAAATTTGAGAAATGGTGCATCTCTTTGGCATTTATTATTAGAATAGATTATATGTAGGAGTGTATCTACAAGGTGTGTTGGTAATGCAGGCATGGTTTTGATTAATTAAATTAACATTGCTGCATTGCTGCACCTTGAGTCACAATGTAGGGGTGATGATCATGGTACTAACATTGTATGAAATGATGGTGATGGTCATGATGACTATAACAACAATTGGAGCTTGCATTGGGTTCCAGAGAAGAGACAGGGTACTCAATGATTTTCTACAGATAGGCTCAAATCCTGTGTCACATCTAGCATTGTATTCTAAGCAAACGGGGGAAGTGTCTGCTTGTTGAATTTGTCATACCATTAGACAGATGTTTGATATCAGAAAGGAAAATGGTGTATATTTTGTAAAGGAACAGCATTCTGGCTGTTCTTAGAATGGCATATTTATTTATGAAGTATATATTGGAAAATTGTAAGTAAAGTGATTGCTGTTGAAGGGCAAGGTTTGTCCCTAAGTTATGGATATAATCACATTTTCTGATTAATACTATGCTTTAGTAGCAGTAGTTGTGGCACATGTATTATGGCTCATATTACTTCCTCATGACATTTTTATGGGAATACCGTCACTCTAGCTGTGTAGTTGTGCAATCAAACTGCTGTGTTCAGGTGGAGCTGACTCATAAGAAATGTGCAGCTGGAGAACGACGAATATCAGAATTGGAGGCACAGTTAGCTCTTGCAAATGAAGAGTCAGCATTACTCAAGGACCGTATTAAGTCACTGGAGGGAAAAGTACTTGAAGATAAACATCTGAAGCATCAAGTGGAGCTTTCTGAACACCGCTTTACTCAGGCCCAACAAAGAATTAAGGTGAAAATTCTAATCATGCATTATCACATTGTAACTACCCATAAGTGTGAATAATCAAATGGCTTAAGTCAAGAGGTGTAATTACTTTACAACTATTGTAGCTGTATGTGCGTGGAAGAGAGCCTGTTGTTAGTGGCTGGATCTGGTTGAAACATTTTGGGATTTTGTTAACGAATTATTAATTTGCACAAATATTATTGTAGGTTGGTAGCTGTGACATTTATTTCAAACTGTACTTCTTCACAGTGAGGGTCATGTCATGACAGTGCTATCAGTACTGCTATCATACCTACCTCGTAAACTTTGTATTTTGTCTCTTTTGCACATCGTCTTTCGCGTGGTCTTTCTAATTAGTCCATGGTCTCCCAACAGTTGTTATACAAGGTTTGTTCAAATAGTATCCGGATTGGAATTGTAGTGGTTGTTCACTGGGTGGGATGTGTTTGCAACCAGTCTTGACATGTT
>Ga0123357_10004936_pt1 | contig 15832 bp, 7 predicted proteins | sample TergutEmb28metaG_FD_89873 | JGI IMG/M metagenome (GOLD analysis project Ga0123357, IMG submission 89873) | Embiratermes neotenicus P4 segment gut microbial communities from Petit-Saut dam, French Guiana - Emb289 P4 | ecosystem: Host-associated > Arthropoda: Insects > Digestive system > Gut ... | reverse complement strand
CATCGAAACAAGAACACACAACCAATGTGGTGATACAATAGAAAAGTCGCAGACTTCTGATGATGGACGTATTAATGTCCGAAACTTGTTGAGCATAGAAGAAGTGAAATAAAACTTAATAAACTGTGAAATCAAGTTGTCTCTTATCCTTCAACTATCACAATGAGGCACGGTCCAACATGCACAAGATGCTAGGAGTTATATAAGGTTCGAACACCTAGTTTTGTTCATTTGCAGATTCGAACAAGTGTGGCAACCGGCCACGGATTAGTCGTGTTGTTACGTAATCGTGCAAATATTTAAACATAATTGTTATTGGTTACAATATTATTTTCCTAACCTGCACTTCTGTTTACATGTCACTGTTTATAGTAGTTTCTCATGGCAACCAGCAATCATAACTAAACAACTGATGGTTTTGCCGAGGAGCAGAGAAATTCCACACGGCGTAAGGGTTCGTAATGCACCGTAATGTAATGTTAACGTAATGTAATGGAGGGTCTCGAGAAATGGGAAACGCCACAACGGGTCTTCCTCCTCCATTTCTCGTAGCGTCGCTTGTTCCATTCCCCATTCCCCTTCATGGAGGAAGCGGAGTGGCACTCTCCTAGATTTTCATGGGAGCTTTGTAAGGCATTCGAGTGTTCTGCCCCATTCTCCTGCGATTTTCATACGAAGAAATATCCTCTTTAAAATTAGTATAATTTTTGTGACTAAGATGCCTTATTAAAGTGACACACACAAATTGGAAATTCCCTTTTGTCTCGTTTTGATTAGAAACAACGTCCAAAATGTGACTGAGGAAAATGTCAGTCCCCTGCAATAAATTCGAGCATGTTTCATATTTTTTGCCTCACGAGAGAGGTAAAGACAATTTCCTATTCGTTTTTATTCAAAACAATATTATGGGTAACGTTTAAAATATTTGTGACTTATTCATTATTGTACGCCCTTTCCCACAGTAATTACATCCTGACATGTTCCAGCCTGTGGAATTTATCTGAGAAAATTGTCTTCCTCTATGTGAACTTTTGCCCTTGGATGGACGGTCGATCTTTTAACGTTGGCCAGGAACAAAGCAAAGGTCTACCTGTATAACGCTATTGGCAACAAAACAAACACGAGATTGGACAAATCAGAGAAACGTCAAAATTAGTGGGCTAATTCTAAAGACTCCGTCACTTTAAACCCCAAAATTCTTGCACTGTGATCATCCCCCCTTAGCCGAATCATGTTCATCGCCTAAGCTCTAACTTTAAAAGTAATTTTTCAGTAGGAGACTTGCCAATCAAATTTCATGTCCTTTTCAAACAACGACGGCTTTTGACTTTGTATCTGGAATCTTTCGCCAAATGTTTTGGCGATCAAAACAGTCATTGAAAACTAATCCTCGCAACAGATGTGACAAACTGATTCAGAGTTGACGCTGAATGTATGTACTAGGACAGTTTAGAAAACGCCACACCAGTTAGATCCTCCTGTGCTGGGCCACGTCTTGCCCGGTCTCTGGGGACTGTGCACCGCGCCTGCAACCGCTCCGCTGAACATCGATTTGACAGCCAAGTTTAAGTCCGGAAAACGGTGTGGGACGCCGAGTACGGGGAATGCTAACGGAATACCTTATGGCACTCCGTGGTATAGAAACGGCTTGCAGAACGGAGTGAAGGCACAGAATGGATGATTACCCAAAATTCTGGTTACAATTTGTGTCAAGTTTTAGATCAAGGTACAACTAATCGCACAGGAGGAATGACTATTTGATGTTTGCGTATGGCGTTTCTTCTTTTTATGGACACATCTGTTGCAAGGAAACACGCCTTTTTTGGCCAGTTTGTATACTGTCTTGATGATTCTAGTAGTTTTTATTTGAAATTTGTTTTATTTTCGTCTTTGAGTATCAGGAAGTTTCTGCGACCAACCATCTGGAAACAAAGTTGTTTTGGTTTTCGTCCGTCTTCAAGCAAATGCTGAGATGATTTCCAAAATTCCAACTTGGTGCTACAGGCTTCTCATGCAGCCACTCAGATTTACATTTACCGAATATAATAAAATTAAATGTCCAAATTATGCGCTTTAGAATTAATGAGAAATTAAAGTTTCTGGGTCTTTATTTCAAGCTATAGGCCTACTGTCACAATTCTAACATCATTCTCTTCATACTTTTAACTTTTCATACCACAGATATCAGAAGGACAAGTGGGCGAAGGCTGGGAACCTTCAACAAAGTTTTACTCTCTTCCTCAACCCTCCACATTGAAATGTCTTTCACTAGTCCCTTCGTCTTTAAATGGTTTCAGGAATGTGTTTGCTGCTACAACTTACCATTTAGTGGGAAGGTTAAAACAATGTATATAGACAGATTGAACTAAGTTTTTATGCTGTGTAATGTAAAGTATTTTAGTCGGGACACATTACATTTCACAGTGGAAAAACCCAGTAGATAATCATGTATTACCCATCACAAAAATTTGGAAACTTATAGGGAATCAGTTTAAATCTGTACACGCAAAACACAAACTTAAGTAGGCAAGAGTAATCTTATGTTTATTGGACCGTGCATCATCTTGCTTTGTTGAATAAAGAGAGACCAACTTGATGTCACTTGCTTCATTATTTCATTATTTAATGCTCAACATGTTTCGGATGGTAATACATCCATCCTCAGGAGCTTGCGACTTATTTGAGTTATTTCATGGGTTGTGTTGCTCTGGTTCGATGTGTGTTAGTGTTACGTTGTGGTTTGGCTGTGGTGGTGTGGTATCCGGATGGGGGGTTTCAGCTACTTCCCTCCAACGTGGCCCGATCGGGCCACGTTGGAGGGAAGTAACTGTACCAGTATTATGAACTGTACCGGAGGCTGCGGTTACAGTTTTTAGTACTCCTGATGATGGGTGCTGTGACACCCGAAACATGTAGAGTAGTTTTGCAGTAAATAAATACCTGCATACTGTTGCATCTGGTTGGATTTTTATTAACATAGGTACTGAGGTTGTGTTTAAGACTTGAGCAACCTTACTGCAAACCTGTTTGCCGTATTAACGCTGCTGACGTCCTTGATATTTTTGTATAATTTAAATCTTGTCTTTCAGTACTCTTACTATTCATGACAGCTTATATCAGCGAACCTGTGGACGATGGCAAAAACAAGTTGTGAATTTTCATTAGCATGGAGTTACCTGTGCGGTATTCATTAGCACGAGAAGTGAAAGCAAAGTGAAGGAACGCCCAGTTCGAAATAATTCTTTGCGCCCTAATAGTTCCATTCCCTCATTAAGTTGGCGCACTGTAAATTATTACATCTACCATCATCAGTGCAGAGCCAGCCGGGTGAGAGTAATTAGTCTTGCCTCTCGAAATAACAACGGGTAAAGATAAAGTCACGCTGGTGAAGACCATGGAGGCATATGGTGAAATGGAGGTGTAGCTACATTCATTCTTAATTTTGGCACTACATGAGTGTGAAGGTTTGATTCATTCCCAGGCCCTTTACCCCCATCGAAGGCGCAGCCTGTGCCCATTGGGTAAGCATGCTGCTTCGTCTCCAGACACATTTTAGAAGAGGGAAATTTTCTTTCTTATGCCTTGAATCTATCCGCGGCTCTCCAGTCATCCAGCCTCTAGCCTAGGGTTGCCTAAATTCCCTTCACGAGGTCGCCACGGCGAGTGAATTTCGTGCGGCGGCGCCTAATGTTTGTGGATGCTCAAAATGTAAATCTTCTTTGAAGGGCCATTTTGCGCCTAGACCTTTGAGATGGCTTCTAGATTTTATAAAATTTTTATACCCCTGCCATAGAGTAAATGCTACATCAACGAAGCTATCCTGATTCCCTCTTGAAGTAATATTTAACAGATATTTCGAATTTGGTAACTCAGGTTTAAAATTATCGTATGACAGACAGTTGTTTTTTGCAGATTCGTTTGGATCTGAAGCTCAATTTTGAACGATCATTGTGTCCTATAGTATTATACTTGTCCAGATTTTAAATACAGGTTTGCAGAATGTACTCCAATTAAAATTGAATACTGACACTGTTTCCTATCTGTTTGCCTTGTTACATTAAAATCATTTACTCCACAGAATCATTAGCTGACAGAAATAGTTCGTGTTGCAGTTCAAGTTGCAATGTTCGGCCATCAAATATGCAGAACCAGCGCATTTTCGTGACAGAAAACTAAATAACAGTCACATCCACAAAAACAAGCTGCAAAGTGAATGACATGTATATTTCATGAGACTCACATTGGTCACTAGTTCGATTCTTGTATCGTTCTAACGCGAATGCATTTTCACAATGGGCAACTCGTGGTGGCAGAGTGGGAGTGCGCGAGAGGGATTCGGTTGGTTGAGGGTAGGGGATGTTGGTGAATAAAAAATGAGAGCAGAACCTCAAATTTCCATTGTAAACCACCGCTGCTTCCCATTCCACCGTTCCTCCAATCCACTTTACGTATTGTTTTTGTAGAATTAAAACCTCACTCAAACTGACAAACGTTGTAGTTGGTTTTAGCCCTCTCTCGCGTGCATACGCAACACTGTTTAAGCATAGATAATGCTGCTCGATATGAGACCGGTGTGTGGGTTTAGAGCCGGGTGATAACTAATCTCGATGTGCATGCAGTAACGAGCAATTAGTGTTGCTGCAGCCCGTCTCCTGCTGCCTGTCGCTAGCTCAACTCGGCTGGCCCCGCTATACATGATGCATAATCGATTCATACATCAAAGCTACATTTCATCTTTTTTTATTTTTGGGGTGGTTTTATTTTTCAAAAAAAAAAATCCAAGCTAAAAACACACATCCATATATGGCATGTTTAGGTCATAAAACCTGCAAAGGGATTTGGCATCCTCTTTTCGAATGCTGCACTTTTTGAAAAGGATTTATGGTACATTGCCCCTGTATGATCTATCTTGTATCATAGCCATCAAACTTTCATTTGGATTTTTCGAACATAACGACCCATGCACTTAGAACCTCTCTAATAATAATAATAATAATAGTAGTAGTAGTAGTAGTAGTAGTAGTAGTAGTAGTAGTAGTAGTAGTAGTAGTAGTAATAATAGGATAACCTCTCTGTCTGCAGTATTTGATTGCTGAAATATTTTGTTTGTTACGCACTACCGCCATATATAACATGGGAGAAATTGTGCTTCTTTTTGAGGCATGTTTTAAAATTGGAGCTGTTTCCGGTTGGCCGTGCGGCCTGAGACGTAGGTCTGCAGCCGTTCGATTGCTTGGATCGCGGGTTCGAATCCCACTGAGGGCATAGATGCTAGTCTCTTTTGTTTGTTGTGTAAGTAGCGGCTTCTGCAATGAGCTGATCACTTGCACAGAGGAGTTTACTGGGCGTGTGTGTAATTGTGTGCGATCTAGAAACCTCAATAATGAGGCGACCTAAGTCCGATTAGATCCGTTGACCGTTGTAGAATTATGATACTTTCTACTACAGGTGCATACAGTCTGCATTCAACAACACAAACACACTCCGTTTTATCTGTTTAAAACTATTTGAATTTTAACTTTTTTTAATCAATACATAAACCAATCTTATTTTACAGCATGTAGTATCTAAGATAATAACCGTCATACCAAGTGGTTCCATCTATACGGATTAACAGTTTATTGCACGTTTTGTTAGTATTCTTTAAGACACCCTGATGATAGTCGTGAGCACGACCGAAACATGTTGGTGATAAGCAGTATATAATGACATACATTGTACCAAAGTGCATTCGTTGGTTTACTATATATTATAATGATGAATTTTAAACCTCGGTAATTAAACCACACCCGATGTAATTTACCAGGACATTTAAATGCTCCCAGTGAAGATAACAGCTTGTGTCATCATAAGTTGTCTTTTGAGCATGAATGCTATGACATACATTACTCGTTCCACGCACAGTGTATGCGGAATAATTTGATTACTGCGTAATGCCGAATGTTCATGTAATGTGGGGGGGGTTTGCATTAAGCTTTCTATATAAGCACAACATAATGCTGATGAAATAATCTTATTTTAAAAATATTCTCTTTGGTATTACGCTATACATTTTTGCGTTATTTCCAGCATGTACAGCTAACTGCTTTTGGTTTTCAAATATTATGCATTTTAAGTGGCCATGCAGTATTCAGGACCGTGATTTTGTATGGCCTACGTGCATTGCTTTCAGGATGTCTGTTCTGCAATTTTGTTGCTGAATGTGTTCACTTACTAGGCACTGTGCTTGTGCTACGTGCGTCGGTCATCAAATAGAAGTACATAGCGGGTAGTTTTGTAATTTCAGGACTTGCACTGGTTTTGATTATGACGGGAATTCGTCGCAGAGCGATTATCATGTGTTTCATGCACTGTAGCAAAATCTAGACGGCTGCTGATTCAAAGGTGGTGGCGAGGTGGGAACGGTAGTGACGTAGTGACACGATGGCCAGTGACACACGACAGCGAACTTCTGTCAACAGGGACTGAAGAGAAAAACGATCGCACGGTATGATTAATATCTGAACTGTAGTTAAACACAACGAAATGAAATGGACTGAAATTGAGGGACTAAATACTAACATTTCAAATTCTAACATTTCCTGAATTATACGTAAATATTCAGACCTACCGCGCAGTAAACGCAGTCTCTCTCTGTCATAAAAACCAGTCCGTTAATGCTGTATAGGTAAATAAGAGCTGTTTTGTTTCTTAGTATCGTATAAAACACATAAATACGCTGTGTAGGTGAAATTTGATGAATGCTGAACCTAGTGGAATATACCGCAACTACTATGCCTTGGAACGTTAATAAGTCTAACAGTGAGAAACATTTTTGTAAACAGATTTACTGATACACGTAGCCTAAATGAAATATCTTTGTACTGTACAAACTATGCAGAAAGATAGGCGAACCGGTCATACAGTATGTCAGACTGAAACAAAACAAGGCAAGCGTGATGTGAAAACTTTTATCACACGACCTACAGAGCTGCGAGGTGTCTACGTACATTCGTGGTACTGGTTTCTACAGTGAAGTTCTTGCCCGGTCTGTCCGTATCGTTAATTTTTGAGTAAAAAAAGACTTAAAAGAAGCTTGCGTTGTTGGATAGTTTTGTGAATACTGCATATTTACGAGAATTTTAATATCACGGATGTGCACATATGTGTAGTTAAAAAATACCTTTGAGACCAAATGTTGTGGGATTATTTATTAATGCATTTGAGCCATAAATATGTGATATGTGCCGGAAAAAAGAAAGAGACTTCGTAAGACAGTTTGCGCAACGCGTGTTAAATTTTAACTGGAATTAAATATTTTTATTGATAAACATATTGTAAAAATAACAGAATGTTTCTTTAATACTTCACGGATAAGTGAAAAGATTGCGTGGACCACGGTTTGCTTAATATTGTTGAGTACAGTACTGAGAGCAATATCCTGGGCAGCACAAGAATTAATGGGTTGCGAACCTAACAATACGTTAACAAATCTAGTGAGAACAAACACGTTTCCGATGTCCGTCTTGAAATATTGTCGTAACACAAGAAACCCATTCGAGTTATCCGCTAATGGTCTATGATGTGGGCGTTGGTTGCGATATCACGAAGTAACACAATGTTTTGATTTTGTCTCTTTATCTACTAATTACCATAAGGAACGGAAAAAAAAAGTCGTAGTGACGTGATGGGGTCGTCTGTGGAGCGCCGAAAAGACAACAGCGGGAGTGGCCGGAACTACAGTTATGTTGAATGATGGCTGTGTGACGAAGGGTGATGCGGAGGGTCTGGCGGATTAATTATTCTTTGTGTTGTGTCCTAAAAGTGTCGTAGGTAAATACCGTTCATTACACTTCGCTGTCATATTGGGTTTGATTATCGAAACTAAGTTATAATAGTCTACACATTGAAAAATGCATTTAGCAATATCATAGGAGAGTATAAAGCGTTGGTTTAGGCTTTCTTTATACTTTTCTCCTTTGGCTGAACAGCCCAGTGAGGCCGTAGGCCGCCTCATTGCTGGGGTTTCAGACAGACACACACACACACACACACACACCTGTTAGAATTTCTCTGAACGAGCGATCAGCCAGTCGTAGAGACCGCTACCTACATAACATACCACAAACAGAAGAGTTGAACATCCATGCCAGCAGCGAGGTTCGAACAAGCGATCCGAGCAGTTAAGCGACTGCAAACCTACACTGTATGTCGCACAGCCACCGGGATCGGCAGGCTTTCATTATTTACTGTGCAATCAATCACATACACAAAGTGTAAGTATGGTTTGTAATGCTAATTGTCAGAGATTCATACCAGTACACGAGAGAGACAAGAAATGGATATGCAGTTGTGGCTGGAAAACCCGTAAGCGGTATACAGCTCGCAGAACCTGGGTGTAAATCAGAGAGGTGTATTGGTTTTGACCCTAAATAAGTAGGTCATTGCGTTGTGGACTGGGTTTATCCGACTCCGGATATGATCTACAGCCTAACGCTTGTCATCACGGAAAAAGGCTTTTGGGTTAAATGAAAGACGAGGAATTTGTTGACTAGGTGGGCAACAACTAGCTTCTGTATGAGGACTGTTCCGAATGCAGTTGGTAGTGTAGGCATACAGCGAATACCTTTCCCCACAGCAACAATATGAGGAATAGCTAAATTTTGTTGTTTTCTTCTGTGTCATAACGTATTGATAGTGACGTAAAGGCGTACACAGTAGCGTTTAATAAAACTACTCGTACTTACAGTAGACTCGTAGGACACAAACACGTTTCTCGGTTTAATATTAGAGAGATTTCAGTTCGTTCCACAAGTCTTGTAGAATAATGTTATGACTTACCGTGAAGAGCATCATGCTCAATTTGCATTCCATCTGCTTTTATAACAGATAGGAACTCTTGAGTTTTGCTCTCGGATTTGCTATATGGCTCAAAAATGACAATTTGTTGTAACCGACACAGTTCATCAAGCTGAGATTCCCGCATTACAGGATAGTTAGGTTAAAAACACATCTTCTGTCAAAATGTTGTGTCCACAAAAGAAATGCTTCTCTTTACATTTTCGCAAAAACATGCTTAAGCGTTGGTCCTTGAAGGATGTCTAATTTTTTCTGTCTCCTGTAAAACTGTGTATCGGCAGACTGCGGCAGTTTGCTCTGTCATGAGCGACAGTTTAGTTCTGTATGAATATTGGCGTTACAGGCGAAGATTTTCCTACACAGCATTAACCTGTTAGTCTTTGTAATGAATATTAAATGTGTTCTCTGTGAGGTAGTAACTGAACTTCCAAAAACCATTTACACCAACTTCGTGATTCAGAGGGTTAAGTGGATAGCATACTTTTAACTGAAGGGGATCCTAGATCTATCTGTTCGAATTTTACAGGAAAGTTTCTTATATCACTTTTCAGAATATATATATATATACGCCTCTTAAACGACAGTGGTGCTGAAAGTCTGCTATGGGTCATAACTTTCCTTTCTAAGATAATGGACACACTTTTGAACGTTTAGAGTTAAAAAAAAACACGGAAATTAGAGTAATAGATAAGTAAAGACGAATTTAAATCATATATGTTCAGCTCTTAAGAAATCACTCGCATTTACAAAAGTGCAATTTTAAGCCTATTACTAATATCCTCTGTTCATGTTATACTTACATTCTAAATAATTGAGTACAAATTTTAAAGAAAGTGAGGGAAATACGAGAATGTGTACGACTTGGCGAATGCTATCAAAAATGCGTCTAGAGAAATTACGAGTGAGGGAGTAGTCGAAACGATCTATCAGTACATGCATCTGGAGAATGTGGGGAAGTGGGCGAAAAGGTCTATCAAGACATGGATCGTGAGAAAGGGAGAGAGTAGACAAAAAGTTCTATCAAGACATGGATCGTGAGAAAAGGAGAGAGTAGGCGAAAAGGTCTATCGAAACATGCGTCTCGAGAAAGTGGGAAAGTAGCCGACAAGACAGATCAAGTCCTCGGCTGTCCGCTGTCAATTTCCAGTATCACGCCCGTACTGTCGATAGCTGTAATTGGGACAGATATTTTATCGGCAGTCTGATTCTAAACTTCTGCTTCCAGATGCATGTAAGACTGCACAGGCACAACGAAAACTCTTGTAGTCTCGAGACTTGTTTGCATTCTTGTGCTGATATCGCTTTCGCCAAGAGGAAACTACAAAACGAATCTGCAGCAGTCCCATGTCTTTACAGCGCTGTGTAGAAGCATCGGATTCTGTGATATGATATGAATGTGTGTGTGTGTTGTGTGTGTGTGTGTGTGTGTTTGTTTGTTACCTAGAATGTCTGTGGGGCCAATATCGTGTTATCTCCATGACAATGGAGCAGACAGACACAGTTTCCACATCCCCAAACCCCGCCCAAAGGCCACGAAACTAATGGTTGTAGAGTGTGATCATTCATACGAAATGTTATGTGCATTCATGTATACTTACTCCGAATGTTTTTTACTTTAAGGGCACCCGTAAATTAGAGCAGATAAACTTGTTATCGAGGGTTTTACAGTGATTTTGTTTTGATCGGGATGAATTTTGTACGTTGGATCTTTTATGGGTTATGATAACTTATCCCGAAATTGTGGTTTTTCGTGGTTGGCAGCGTGGCATGCTACGTTCTTAAAATGCGGAAGGATATTTTTGTGTTTTTTCTTTTGTGGGCTATTTTACAACGCTGTTAGTACCTCAGAATCTATAGTTCCGAAATTTTGGATAATTCTTGAATGATGAACGGTGATTTTGGAGGAAGCGTATCATGGTTACATGGGGAACTATACCGTCATTTTCGTGTTGAAACCTCAATGTAGCTTGTGGTTCAGCGGAGATACCAGCCCGATATCTTCGGAATAAAATTCCACAGCGTTACCGGTACACGGAGTGTTTTGTATATGTGTTCCTGAATTAATTATTGACAGGCGATAATATACATTGGAACAGAGCCGTTCTTGAGAGGTTGACTAGTCATGATAGCCTGATAGATGCAACAAGCAAAACTCCGAACTTCACTAATATAGACGACAGAAGGTCAGACACAAAAAGTGATAGATAGTTAGAACGTTGAAGGCCGAGTTGTCTTGCTGTAGGAAAAGTGGCCAATTTATCAAAAGTATCCATGCCAAACTACGATTCACACAACGGGCGACGTCCGTTAGAGATATTTTTGCTCTCAGACAAAACTCTGAACTGTTTCAGCTGGACAATTTTGGCTAGCGACAGAGCACTAGCCGTTCATTAGCGTCAGATCCTCAAGGTTCTTTGTCTGTTCCTGGCTCTTAAACTCACGGTCTTGCAATATGGCACGACTTCATCCTTACAAACTCTTTCTTTGCCACTGCTTATACCCAACCAATTATCATTATACACTAATCGGGGGTGAAAAAAGTTTTCCAAAAATTTAGTTACAGTCTCAAGATTCTAGGCGCCAGAAGAGTGTTATGAATCAGGTTCCGTACTCACTGCCCACAAATATTAGGTGCCACCGTATAAAATTGGGTCAGGCAGTGGCGCACTTGGTTGAGGCACTGTGCTACAAGCCGGAAAATCGCGGGTTCTATTCCCGGATGGTGTCTTTAGAAGTTTTCATTAACATAATCTTTCCGATCGCATTATGACCTTGGTGTCGACCCAGCCTGTAACGGAAATGAGTACCAGGAAAATTTCCTGGGGGGTAAAGGAGGCCGGTGCGTAAGGCTGACAAGCTTACCACCTTCATGTGTCGATTGTCATGAAATCTGGGAGCCTCAATCTCCTAGAACCCTCAGGGCCTGTCAAAGCCTGTACAGGGATTGCTTTTTTAATCGCATAAAATCAATCTCCACGGCAACTTTTCGTCCTTGATTTGTGCACCCCTGCACAACGTCTTCAATTAAACAAAGATATAAATAGAACTTAGATTAGGATGCTTGAACAAAGCGAATGTATCAGTTATGCGATTCGTGCGACGTGAGCCCATGGTTTATTGAGGAAAAGTTAATCAGTGACCCTTAATCCTTCGGTAAACAAGGGCATATGACGCATAAACCGGCAGCGCTGGGCCCGCGGATTAATTCTGGCGATACGAGTTGTGTATAGTAGATGGGATATATCTGTTTCCCCTTTCAAATAACAACGAGATTATCAGTTTGTGAAACACCTGTTGCTCACATACACATATTGTGTATTGGCCGAAATGGTTAGGATAAGATAAACATATACAGTGCCAACTTGGGAAATCTTGCGCTTTGGAATATATTGATTCTGTTCCTGACGTATTTGCGAAGTAACGTACATGAATTGTTAGGCGAGTCCTGCTTTTTCTGTATTGGTTGTAAATAGTAGGCTACAGAGGGGGAGTTGAGCCTGAGTATCCGTTGTTATGCTTCACCGTCCAAAGTCACAAAGGATTTACCTTCACAAGTTATCGAAAAATGTCTATATTGTTCATTCATGTCAGTCCTGTATAATTTCACCCTAATTAAAAACTAAACTGATAATTTAGGCCGCTTTTACTAGATAACTCGTGCGAAATCTGACAAAATATCTGTAATCCTCGTTGATATGAAGAGCCATCTTCCGAAACGTCGTCTACATTAAATATAAATCACTCGTTTAATTGGCACACCAACTAATGCACGTACATAACATTTTTAGATTAAGACATTTTATGTATCTGCATCAGTTGGTGTGCTAATTAAATGACCCTACGAAATGCACGGCGCAACGATAAAGATAGAAATCGATCAGTTCTCATATCCTGGTCTGGTAGGTATCATGTTTTTGCTACAGTGTACTTTTTCCGCCGTCCAGATCTCATAGAACTCTCCCTGTATTTGCGCCACAACTGGCTGGTTATGTTTCCACAATCTAGTAAGAAAGCTGATTTCATATCTTAAAAAAACTGATACTTTTTGTTTTATTTCTACACTTTTCCTTTCCAAAATATGAGTATGTAGGAGAGTTACGATTTGATCTCTTGTTTCCCCTTCTCCGAGTCTAAGTTGTTTCGATAAATTGTAGTCGGAAACAAGGCTATAAATTCAAGTTGATGTTGGGATTTGCAAACAATCACAGGGAACGGGGGGAAGGGAACGAATTTGTTTTAATATTGAATTGTATTTGTTCTTCTTCTTCTTCTTCTGTTCTTCTGTTATTTCGCGATAGTAGATTCGATGTGTTTGCCTACTACCTTGCTGTGTTTGCGAACCAGCTGAGACTAAAATAACTACTGATGTATAGTGCGTAGCGATTTTTCCTGGCTTCGTGAAATTTCAACCCTAGGAGTTCTGTCTAGAGAATGTGTTATTATCATGACGGGGTCTGTGTGTCTCTCTTGCATGAGGTCCGTTTTTTCTTCCAAAGCAAGTTCTCCAGAGAGCGCGGTGTAGAGTGCGATCTAGTGCTTTCTCTTTCAATTTCGAGTATCTTGTTGTGTTCTTACGGTTATCCAGTAGCTGCTTACTTCTTCTTCCTGATCTTCCCTCCCCTGGTACCTTTCCTACTGTCCTTAATTCAATAACTTGTTTTACAAGGCAGTTCATGCTCAATGTGCGACCAATCCAGTTAGCCTTCCTGCTTTTCATTGCGTGTAGGATGTTTCTTTCCTCCTACACATTATGTGTTTAGCAAAAATGCCCACATTTCTACAAGGACAAGGAATTGTGTTTTTATAAGTGACGTTTGAAATCAAGTACGAAATGCGTGAATTAGGATTACTTTTTCAAGCCGTTCTTCTTGCTCATTCATTCGTCTATCACCGACCCTACCTAACTTCAGCAACTGACAGTGTTATTAAATACAACACTCTTAAAAGCTGCATCGTAACGATCGTAAAGTTATTCATGCCTGTGCATTAAAAAATAATTCACACAATAAACCAACAAATGTACTAACGTTAAGATTATGTTTTTTTTTTAAACGCAATTTGTCATAACTCCGGACATGTTTCTATCTCTCATGATCATCTTCAGGGAGTCACTGAACATCAGTCAAGCATATATGAAAAACAAAGATAGATTACTAAATACATTAAAATTTGTGCATAAAATATTTGTAGGTATTATAAAATTCGATTGTTGTAGTGCAGAATTGGTCCATAAGATGCGGAGGTTTTAGTGTCGTGGGTTTTTACAGTGGTTCATATCAGGAGGATGTCAAGCTTATATGTTGGTAGGCAACACGATACTCTGTTTAAAAAATACAATTTTAACGTTAGTGCGTTTGTTGGTTTCATTGTGTGAATGCATCATAATGGTGTAGATGCAGGCTGCAAACTTCCAGTCTAACCCCAGAAGCACCGATCTATTTGAATTCCGATAAGCACGAAGTACTATTTTAACATGCAATCAACAAAGTCTTGTTAACGTTCGTAAATTTCATCATCACTTATATTGTGCGACTCAACGAGATAACACATTTTGTGAAATAAAAAAAAAAGCCTGTTTTAGAGGGGTTATATGGATGTTTGATGAAAACTGCATCGCCTATTCATGCAATGTTAACAATGGCAGGGGCGTGGTGGTACTTATAATGAGGGGGTAAGTCGACAGTGTGACGACAAGGGGATTCACCCAGCCCAAGTGATACAAAAGGAGCCACGCCCACTTCTCTTTACGTTTATCTAACGCTATAGAAAGTCACACGCTGTACCATAAGGTAACCCTACATTTAATTATTTTTCAACCCCTTGAGGTCCAGCTGTAAATCTAAGCGTCAGTCTACGCGATAATTTTGTTGATTTAAAATTAAGTTGTTGTTTCTAAAGGTCAATATTACTACCGTTTTTGAAAAGGGTCCTTTGGAAAAATATTTTTAATTTTTTATTTATGTTTATGCAAGTAGATGAGAATGCGTAATTAAAATCTGTACGATGTGTCTAGAGATGATAGGAAGAAATCGTAAGCAGTTACTGGATGACCTTATGGAAACGACTGAATGCGGAAACTGAAAAGGAAGCACTAGATCGCACTATGTGGAGAACTCGCCTTAGAAGAGGCTATGGAGCCGTCGTAGGACAGACCAAGGAATGAATCCGGACTTAAGAAAACCGCATTTCGGGGAAATAACAGTGGTTGATGTTCTAAAATTTCAGAAAAGCTGTTGAATACGAACAGCTGACACATCAAACATTCTATCTTGTCTGTGCCACGTTGTTTGTTCAAGTACTTACAACCTTTCGGGATGAATCACCTGCCTAGCTAAAAGCAACGACTGCGGTGTTCTACGAAACCTGTGGGAAACATACATCAAAAAATGACCTGGCTAAAATCTGAAAGTCTGTTTTATAATTTGGACGCCTAATGCAAAAACGTTTTCAAGGAATATGACTATTGTTTCTATAAATCCAATCCAGACTCATTTTAATAACTTAAGAAACAATTCCAGTTCGTCTGTACTGACACAGTGGCACTTGTAAGAAGTAACTGATCTATACTTTGGTGTGGAAATGACTCGAGAAGTTGATTCGTAATAATGAACCAGTTGGCATTCAATTTACCGGCTGTAATGAGTCATTTGAATAGTCGGTGTCAAGTAAAATGTGAATGGAGCCAAATATAAAGAAAGAGTATAACAAATTAATGGCAAATAAACCCGAAAAATTAAAACAAATTTGCTTGTATATCTACCGTCTGCTTAAATTTTATACCTGCCTTTATTCTGCCTAAGAACGTAATTATATGTTTCGTATAAACTCTTAAAAGCAATATATAAAAATAAATTGACCAACTACTTGCACTTTTTATTATATTTTTTAATTTATATCATATGTAATATTTCACATATAATATTTTTTAAAAACATATAATTTTTTGATTAAAATTCACTCCTACATGTTTCGGTTATATATAACCGAAACATGT
>Ga0123357_10004935_pt1 | contig 15833 bp, 7 predicted proteins | sample TergutEmb28metaG_FD_89873 | JGI IMG/M metagenome (GOLD analysis project Ga0123357, IMG submission 89873) | Embiratermes neotenicus P4 segment gut microbial communities from Petit-Saut dam, French Guiana - Emb289 P4 | ecosystem: Host-associated > Arthropoda: Insects > Digestive system > Gut ... | reverse complement strand
GAGTAGGAGTACATTGTCTAACGCAATGGAACTACTTTTGTTAAGGTTGTGTTTTAGTGGCATTTCCTTTTGTCGAAAATTCAGTTGTTTCAAGGAAACTGCAGAGCCCTGCGGGTTACGAGACAATGTTTTTGAAATGTTGAGAAAACGTCTGGATATGCGTGCGCTGCGCTCCACCTCCCCCCCTTCCAGCATGCCTCTTCCCCTCCCACCGCACTAAGAGGGATCTGTGGATCAAGGTATCTGACAAAGACAGTATAGTATAGCTCTAGAGATGTTAAGCTCGGCAATGAATGATACGGGTCGGTCAGCTTCTTGGCGCGACCGCTTTATCTCCGGTATCCACCGAATATTCATAGCTGCATTGGTGCAAGAGCCGGTCTGAGAGATACGAGTATCTCTTGCCCCTGTCCAGCCCCCTCCTAGTCCTACTGACTGCACATCCTCAATGAAAATGGATGGATAATTGATTATCTCCTGTTTGTATGTACAGAACGAGAGGGGGGGGGGGGTAGTGGTCCGTATAACCACAAAATCCGGACCACCAAGAGGAACTCCAAGGCATAACATACAATCACCCCCAAAACCTAACGACTAACTCCTTAAATCGCCTCTGAGCACCGTTTTGAGCACGGGGACCAAATGAAGAGAAAAAAAAAAATGCTGGCCACATTAATGTCACCAACTCTTTTATAAATGCGGAATTAATATCTTGTCACTGATAGTGCGAATACTACGGCGGTAAAACTTAGATGAAATATTTTTTTTTAATCTGAAGTATCACACAAAATTTGAAACCAATATTACATAATTAGTCCCCTCTTGTGTCTCTTTCAGAATAAATCCTGAGTAAAATAAACTGAGTTCACAAAGATAATGGTCAAGTTGACACTACTATTAGTCACTAAAATGTTGACATATGGCGATATTTCAGAAGTTGCCACTGACGACAGCTCTCTATGCATTCATCGTCGCGCTGATTTCCGCATGGATTCTACGCAATATTATATTTTGAAAAGAACTGCTCATAAATACAAGTACTTAAAAAAAGGGCTTCTCATTTGCGGTTCATATTTACTGAGCACTGGACACCGTATCACGAGGTAAGCAGTTTATTTACATAAGTCAAGAAATTTACTGTTTAGGTTTCTGTCTGACTGGAAATCAAATAATTATTCAATTTCACATATTTTTGTTACGTGTTTCTGAAATTCGATCTCGGGCCTTATTTCGGTCACCACTACCTTACAGCGTAAAAGCGTCCTTATTGCGGAGGAGGCCAATAATGGCCGCCTCTCGCTGCTTTACCAACACCACACATCTCAGGATACGGGATCTCACGGGTTTCCGACGGGTGATCCGAACCAATGACACCCGGCGAAAAACTCAGTTCTCAACTGATCTCACCATCCGGGGATACCAGCCACCTGGGTCCTAACCACAAAGGAATCACTGTATAGTTGCCTTAGAACCAAGACAGGAAAAGACGAAAGCCCTCCAGGTGGCCAAGAAGGATTGCATTCGGTTCCCCCCAGGCTGCAAGTCACAAATAAAAGCAGAAAGGGCAGAGGTAAACTCAAAATGAAAATCAAAAAATGCGGGAGGGAAGCGGTCGTCACCGACTTCCCCCGCATTCTGCAGCTGCATGGCTACAGTCGCGGTTTAGACACTGTGCTTGCGCAGTTCCGTCCCGGTTTTCCCGTTTCCTTTAATCATAATAACAATATTTTATACACAAACACAGGTGTTCCCCAACCGCAGCTATGGAGCCACGAATGACCAACACATTAAGGGAGACGGACGTGGAATACGGGTACGTCCCGTGGCAAAAATATTTTTCTTTTTTTGAGTCGGTATAGTGACGAGGCTACTGGCTGGAGATCCAAAAAAATCCAGGTTAGATTCCCGGTAGGTATAACAAATTCTCCAAGCGTCCTGCCTAGATCTGGAGCTCACCCAGCCTCCTACTCAATGCGTACCAGTGATTTCAATTCCCGGCAGTAGCCGGGGTATGCAGCTGACCATTCACCCCATCCAGCTGATGTTAAGAATGACTAGGGACATTCCACCTCCCCCTATGCCGCCATGGCGTGCACAAGGACAACTTCACGTTCTGCTTGGTGGTGGCATAATGAAGCTTTCTCATCAAGTAGTTTCAGCAGCCTACGCCACTTGAAACAGGTGACGTCAGTCATTTTTAAATACCTATAATTTAAATCTCTCCGCTGTCATTTTAACAAAAACGACAATCGCAACTGCTATAGCCCGCGCAAACTTTTTTCCGTCCAATGAATACATCTACGACTGCACGGTCTGGGACAGAAAAGTGAGCTTTACTGGCTGCACCTGGAACTTCCTATTAAAAGTCTAATGGTTACTGTACAGTACAAGCTTGGCATTCAAAAGGTCCGGGGTTCGATCCCAACCAACGCTCATACCGAACTTCGCAAGCGCTAAAACGTCACAGCCAGGTGACGGAATATCCTAGAATTTTCAATGAGCATGTATTACTGGGCGTGGGAGGAGGAGGGGGGAGAGGGGGGGGGGGCAAATCTGAGTTGTCGTTTCAAGCAAAATGATATAAGTGAACTGCGTGTATATTTAAGCACTGAATTTTCGACGAGCATTACATCAATTCTCGCATAACGGGTGACTGTTGCACTAATAGTGGTTACAATTATAATGAACACAGAGTTTCTCCTGAAAACAGCACAGTCGTGCCACACGCGTCACTATGTTCTAATGATCTCGTCGTGTGACTAGCTAGCTGTTTGTTTTTTACTTTTCCTTCTTATCTCAAAACTTACACAGTGTAGTCTGTAACAGTATATTACTGGCAGTACAAAGGTGACGCCATCCCTGTCCCCCTATACGGGGGAGCAGAGGTATAGCTCTACTCATTCCTAACCTCCAAGCTAGATCGAGGTTTTCAACATCACGACCCGGCCGCTTTACCCCCAGGAAAGAACTCCGACACCCATTGGAGTGGATGACCCTGCCTGGATTATAACCCTGGATCTCCAGCCCGTAGCCTAGTCACTATAGTGACTTCACTAATTTCAACTGGAAAATATAACAATTCATATTTCTAGTTACAATTTCCACACACAATTCCACCACTTATAAATTCTTATGCAGTACATCCCCTTACAAGTACCATGAAATCAGTTTTACATACTATACTCGCCAAGACCTTCGAAAGTTTCTTGACTGACAGCCTGACAGAATAAGTGGTGCTACTACCTCTACAGGTATCTGTAGAGGTTTCTATGGGAAACGGACGAGGCTGCAATGCCAACCGAAGCACAGGTACTTCGCAGCTGCTTCATAATAATATACGGTTTTCGCCCATTACTGCAACCCACTGCATGTATCCGTAATCATAAATCAACATTCGGCTTCTGGTACCAGGAAGTTGCCGATCCCAGCGGCCGCGCGGTCTGAGGCGTGTGTCTGCGGCCGCTCGCTTGCTGGGTTTGCGGGTTCGAATCCCGTGAGTGTTGTGTGTTGTCAGGTAGAGGTCTCTGCGTCGGTCTTATCACTCGTCCAGAAGAGTTCTACGGAGTGTGGTGTGTCGGAGTGTGATCGTGTAGCCTCGATAATGAGGAGGCCCTGGCCCACTAGGGGCTATTGAGCAGTGGAAAAGAAAAGTACAAAGACGTTGGTTATACTGGGAATGTTCCATAAAAACTATTACTCCCTCCGTCGTTCCTTCCAAGGATTTTGGCTGCCGCGCGAGTTGATAAAATGTGCAGTAAGTTTATGGAGTTCCCGGGCATGACAAAATAATTTTCTCCGGCAGAAAAAAAAACACCAGGACCTGAAGCAAACTGGGTATTTTTTTTGTTTGCTGCGGTTCCGCTGCACAATTATGAAATCTACTCGGTGAGAATTATAATTAATACCTTATTAAATTCAGCATAAGATACGCCAGGGGCAACAAAGTTGGCTGGTCAAACGAAGTTCATTTCACTTTTCTTCACCCTAGACATGGGAACAGAGGCGCCCCGTGGGAAACCCAGCAATGGTTGTAATACCACAGAAACACCATCGAATAAGAGGGATAGGAGACTTCTGTCAGATAGGACCAAATAAAAACGAAGTTTAGTAAAAGTTAATGCATGTATAACGACATGTATTACATAATATGTACGTATAGTGCAATTCTATCGTGTGTAAACTCTTTAAAATTTTGTTAATAAGCTCAAGAACAAGCAAAGAACAATACAATACGAGAAAATAACCTAAGTTACAAGATAACCGAGACATTATGTCCCGGAAAAAAACGTTTCAGTAACTTCTGGATATATTCAATTACAGGCAACCCAGCATTCAAAACATGGGCCAACCCTGAGTTTACGCGATAACGCTTATCTTATCTGTGAAAATATGTAAACACACTGCAGCCACGGCGCCCCTGAATTTGTTTGGCCAAGTATTTCATCACCAGCAACGCAATTTCTCATACAACATAAATTTGACTATACTGACCACGAAATATAGGACTATGGTAAATACACTATGCACGTTAGACGCCTGCGTACGAACATAACTACAACGTAAAGTTGTCTCTGTGCACGCCAAGGAAGTATATGGGGGAATGACGCATTATACGTCGACACCATAAAGGATGAGCGGTCACCTTCACACCCCGGGCCCTTTACCCCAAAAAATGCCCCCGAAACGTACTGAACAGGAGGTTGGGTGGACACCAGACCCGATGTGGGCGCTTGGGAGAAGACAAATATCTACTTCCTGTCGGCAATGAAAGCACGATTCCTCGGGCGTCCAGCCCGTCGCCTAGTCGCTGTACCGACTAAGCTCTCTGGTTCACGTTATATTCATTTAACGACGCTGCTGGTAACCCACACTACATAGTGTCGAGTGGTATTGTGATTACTGTATTAACTGCAAAGGGTGTTGAAAGGAGAGAACACGGTGTAATTTACACTACTGGCCTGGCATCTGCCTCAAGGGCCAGTGGACAACCGAAAAATCCAGTCATACAACCCGGTCTGTCGGCCAAAATTTGAAATCGGATCCTTCTGCATATGAAGGATCGTATGCATGTAAGCATACACGTGGTATGCTCCCGTGTTCACGGTATGCTCCTATGCCGTGCGTCGGAGCTACAATAATGTCAATTTATAGAAAATTCCTGTCACTACGTTTCCATGATTCTAGGTATAGTCGTAATATATCAACACATTCGAGAAATTCGCTGTTGTTAGAGGAATCCCGACACTCATTACCATCATCCAACCAGACAGTCAATGTACGCATAACTTAACATTGCGGCGCGTTCGCTTTACTACAGTTGCAAGGGAAACGCAACAATGCGTTCTGTGTACTGCTGAGCTACACGTCACTGCCAATAATATAAAAATTCCAGGTGTTACGTAAAAATTCTTTTATGGCGAATTTATGACGCCGCCTGCCATAAAACGTACTTTACGTCTTCACGTCAAGTATCGGATATTTTTGTCCGATTTTAACCAAATCCCGAGTTTCTCTATAAATTGCCACGAAAGTCCCCAGTGCCACATTTCACGGAGATCCGTCAAGTGGGAACGGCGCTGATGCATGCGGACAGACGGACGGACATGACGAAGCAAAGAGGCACTTTTCGCGACTGTGCAAACGTGCCTAAAAACGTTTTACTAAATCCTACTGTGCAATAATTCCAACCAATTTTATGCTCCCATCACGGGTTTTCCTGCAGCCGAAAACATCTTGGGAAAGTACCTTCACGAACGCTTCCTACCACGTCCTTTCCAACTCACTATTCATAAATTATCCTATAGCTCGTCATAATACGTCGCTAAACAAAAATTACATTCTCACCGCTTAGTTTTCTAAGAATAATTTTTAGCCTACTTTCCTTCCTAGAAACAGAAAAAGTAAACATAACTATGCCATCGGAGTAGGTCTTCCACGTTCTGAACTGTCCGGTTTGAGGACACTTGGTGTACATTCGTTATACTATTGGAGGTCGCCTCAAGGCCGTAGTTTCTCACTGCCTTCAACAACAACAACAACAACAATCGCACTAGCAACAGCAGCAACAACAATAACACCAGTAACAGCTGCAGCAACAACAACAACAACAACAACAACAAACCCAGCAGCAACAATAGCACCAGCAACAGCAGCAACAACAGCAACAACAGCGGCAACAATAGCACCAGCAACAACAGCAACAACGATAACAACAGCAACAACAACAACAACAGCAGCAGCAACAATAACAACTGCTAGTACGAGCAGTACCATTAGTATTAACCACAAGGGGTAGCCCAAAAACAACATACGACAGCTTGAAACTGCTAAGTCTTAGCCCCGGTCTCTATATTCTAATGCAAAAAGCAGTAATACTTAAGACATGCTGTACAGTTAGCAAGTTTGTAGAAGAAAAGTAAGAAGTGCTTGATCGGTGAACCGTACTTTTTGAAACCCAGCTAAACCGCTGTGAATTCAGGAGCAGAAGGATGATGATGATGATGATGAGGAGGAGGAGGAGGAGGAGGAGGAGGAGGAAGAAGAAGAAGAAGAAGAAGAAAAGGATGACGATGCTAATGGTGATAATGACAGATACCTCGGATCATAAATCTGTGCAATACAAAAGGAGACTTTGTGACCTTAAAATGCTGCGTATACGTATAATCATGAAAACATTAACCAGTGAATCAATACGCACAATCAGCAGCTTTTCTACAGGCATGTATGATAAAAAATCGAAACATCAATGAAACTCTGTGGAATCCCTGATACACTAAAAAAGTGCACAGTCACAGACAATGATCCAGTATCAGGATTGTAAACACAACATAAACATTAAATTGATACCGTCCCAATTTACCACCATCGATATTACACACTTCGATTCGGTCAATGGAATCCGTGGTGTAATAACTTACGTTTTACATTTAATATCGACGTACATTTTAATTGTACAAAACTCCTCATTCAATTTCGCAAACTTTGGGTTCTTCCTACGGTTTTTTCACATACATTTCTTTCACAATGTCCACCGAGGTCGAAACTTGTCGGACGCACATAGTATCTAGTGACTTGCAACTTTGCTGTCCCTAGTTGGTCAACAATGACACAAGGCTTTATGAATTCTTGGAGTTGTTTCCTAAGATTAAACTCCAGTCACGCCTTGGAGTTTCCAAGCATACGTACCGCGTTTTTTGTCCCCAAAAATGAACGACCTGACGATAATTTGTAGACCAAACACATGTGAAACAGAGAATAAGTGCGAAATCCCTTTCCAATTTCCTTTCTCGCCTTTTATCCTCCCCTTATCGCGTGTTTGTTCACAAGAACTGGTAAAACATCTGTTACGCGTTATTCAGTCGTCGTAATTGTGTCAATGAAAGTGCCCACTTGTTCAGTATTTGGGTCAAATTTCCGCGCTATAATTGTTACTTGTATCAGCTTTCCTCTTCTCATTTCGTTCGCTTCAATTTCATATTCACCGGACGTACAAAAGAACCGATTCTGAAATCCAAAACGGTGCCCGCGAGAACTTACAACCGTAAAAACAATGAAGCGACGGGTTTGAATCTCGTTCGGAGGCTGGACTTTCGTTAGTTTTCTCTGTTGTGCTGATGCTGAGGTTATTATTGTTTACTCGGGAGCAAAGCTCTGACTCGAGAGCGTGGGTGGGGGTATCCAAGCGCAGCTTGCGGATAAAAAATGTTGGTCCTTGCAAAAACATAAGCCATTGGTCAGGCGTTAAGTTTATAACAAAAATAGACAAATCACCAGAAAGAACATAACACAGAATTCTATTTCGCATAGCAGATTTCACTCGCACACATAAGACACGACTGCATTTCAGTCCAGTACATTTTTATCTAAAATACATCGGTTAACGGTCTGACTAACCACTGCCAAGGTCAAAATCGTGCTCTTGAGTCATCAACAGCCTGAGGTCTTAACCTCCATGTCAGGAGCGCTACATTTCGTGCCAGTTCAGAAGGCATCTGCGATCAGGGGCTGCCAAGGGTAGGTCAGGCTGCAGACCCAATAGGAAAAACAGAAGTCACGGGCGGGATGAGGGTAATATTGAGCGACTAAGCTGTGCTGCAGCACTAAGGTTTTGGTCTGTGATCCAATCGCTGCAGACTGGCGCAGGACCACGTGCCGGTTCCAACAGTGTTCTTGGTTCGAGCACGTCCGTTTGACAGGTTACGTACCGTCACAAGAGCAAGAGTGACATGATGACATGAAACCACCGCGTGAAAGACATACAGACACTTTCAAGTGACGTCCTGAAACATTACTTTCCTAGAACTGATCAACTATGGTACACATGGAGTGATCTCGGGGATAACACCATGCCGGAACACACGAGACACCATTCTTATACCAAAACTAACTAGATGCACTAATTTCTCAAATTTATTTTTAGAATAAAAGTCTACATGTTTCGGATAGTTCCTCTGTCCATCATCAGGAGTTTTTGACTGTACACACAGCAATGGTATGTCATACAGGTTTGCTGAGAGCAAACCTGTATGACATATACCACTGCTGTGTGTACAGTGAAAAACTCCTGATGATGGACAGAGGAACTATCCGAAACATGTCGACTTTTATTCCAAAAATAAATTTGAGAAATTAGTGCATCTAGTTGGTTTTATTATAAGAATTTATCACGATGCACGGTCACCTGAACGTCAAACACGAGACAACACTGAAGTACAGAAACCCGAGTTCGGAGGAGGATATTGAGCTTGGCGCATCTTGACCTGGTGACCTGTCCTGCAGTTTCCTTGTGGTTTGCAGCTATCCATCAGTTCAAATGGAGGGGCCGGGATAGCGTAATCGGCATAGAAACTAAGCTACGTGTTGGACGATCCGGAGTTTAAAATCCCGGCAGGGGCATCAGATTTTTCTCTTCTGTAAAATGTCCAGACAGACTCTATTAACCACCCAGCCTCCTATCCGATTGATACTGGCGTCTTTCCCTGGGCTAAAGAGGCCGGGGTGTGAATTTTACCGTTCACTTCCATCTACTGCCAAGGTTAAGCATGACTGAAACCGTACTTCTATTCTCCTACGTCCCTTTACGGCGTGTTCAGGGAAAACTTTTACCTTTACATTTCCTTCCAGTCAAACGCTGCAACAGCACATCACTTCTAGTTTCTTATACACAGATACATTGCCTCTTAAACTATGCCGTCGGAAAATCGTGGTCACATAACCCACAAATCAATCCATTAGGGCCATTCAAGAAACTTCCTAACTTGTTGAAATGGGTGAAGTATCGTACTTTCAGACACTCCGTATAACGCTTAGAGTTCATTAGCAACAATCAGATGTGTCACGTACGCAGGCGTATCTACTAAAGAAGTCTTGCGAAGTAAACAGATAAACTGCAAACACGCACACACGCACACACACGTATAGGTAAAATCCTAGCGTCAGGTAAAGAAGCTGCAAATATACTACAGACAGGAAATGGGAGTTCGTTGACTTCTGATCTCCACAGCTGACCTGTGGCTTTATTACCATCATACATTACCTTCCACTTGATGTGTTATTTGTACAAATTGCAACTAACTATTAATTAACTATTAACTATTAATTAACTAACTATTTTGTCTACGCTGTTTCTGTTTGCTCTCCGTGACACCATTGAACGGATATACAGAGTGTTTCAGAAGGAATAGTAAATATTTTAGGAGGTGGTAGTATGGACAATTCGGAGTAAATAAGTTCATATAAACATGTGTCCAGATTTCAATGGGTGTGGAGATACAGCTGTTTGAATGTTACGCACAAAAAGCCTTACAAAAGGTATGAAGGAAAGACAAATGACGTACTGATTGCATTTACTGGTTATGTAAATGATCTCAATAAATTGCATCAGTTCAAAGTAAGTGTTCAAAAATCCCACCATCGACTTCAATGCACTTTTCAACCCTCTTGGCAACAGTACGTGTAGCTCTCCTGAGGTCGTCTTGGCGTTCTTGCTTTATCAGGGCAGCACTGTTCATAATGCGAGCGACCAATTCGTCTCTTGTGTTTACTTTTTATTTGTAGACTTCGCTTTTCATCCATCCCCAAAGACACAAATCTGATCTCTACGCGCCAACTTCAAACAGCTGTATCTTCACACCCATTGAAAATTGGACACATGTTTATATGAACTTATTTACTCAGATTAGTCCATACCACCACCTCCTAAAATATTTACTATTCCTCCTGAAACACCCTGTATATGAAAACTAGTACTAGAAGTCTTGAGAAGTTTTATTTTCGTTCGTATGTTCCAGTGCCCTCCTCCACATCGTATAATAAAACCGAGTTTGATAAATGTTCTAACGCCTCACTGTTAAAAAATATATACACCCTGTACAATACAGAGATTTTGTGATCTTTAACTTCAACTTCATACATTTTTGATGCGGTGTTCACTTAACACAGTGAAACCCGACACAGTGTCACCGTCGCTTAGAAATTCCCATTCATACAGTATCTCGATTTACCGCAACCCACCACAAATTACGGTGAAGAAACAGTGGCGCCGAATCGGGGGCTATCGCACGTACAAGGAAACACAGTGACTTGCCTGGTATCTGTAGTGCGATTAGCCTTTCTACAAATACATAGCTGCATTAAACGAACATCTGACAATGAGGTACACAAAATCGCAAAGCGTGCGTTTTGAAACGCCTATCTTACCGTAGCACTTGAGTAAGCACAAATATCAAGGAATGTGCAATGTGCATTCCATACACGATCACTACGAAGTTTCAAGTTATTTTGAATTCATGCCCCTTCTGCACCTTTGGACACTATTACTACAGCAGTCATACCCTCCGTTTAGCGACAGACTAACGTGCAGAGATTTCAATTCAACAGCGATCCCTTAGCGCTCACGGACACAAATTGTACGTCGTATCTGTCTCAGTTTCCAGCTAGGATTTCTTCGCTGTCTGGAGGACAAACGCGACAGCACACAAGGCAATTGGCAGCCGTCTCCAGACACACACACACACACACACACACACACACAAAAAACCCTAACATTTCGTTTGTTTTCACCGACTGCTAAACGCGTCACAAATCACGAAAAATTTGGGAATGCTGCTAAAGGATGTGGAAAGAACCGACCGTGGCCTACTTAACGTCTTATCGTGGTACGTACGTACAGCGGCGTGTGACAACCATGCCACACTTCAGTCACGACAAATGGTCTCCGCGGCCAAGATCCGAACCCAGCCCTTCTAGAATGCCAGTGATGCTTGAGGTCTTCCATTGGCAAGATCCACCATACACAGCCAAACCCCGATACAATTAGACAGTTTGTTCACCCATATCTGTGGCGGTATACTGAGAGTGGCAGTAAATCGAAATATTGTGTAACAGCGAATTTGTTTACAGATTTTCATGGGCGCTAAGTGACGGTGATGTAATATCTGGAGCGCTGTTTGGAGGACTGACTGTACGTGATATCGTATGACTGAAAAGAAAACCTTTGCAACAATATATGGCAGCTGTGGCGCCAAAGAATATCTACGCAAAACACACGCCGTCCGTTTCTGCGTGGAGTTGACTCTTACGCTGTCCGATTTTCGAGCCGAAGCCCTTGAGGAAGCATGGGTCGGATGAAAGCTCTACTAGCCGGAGGGCCGATGCAATGCAAATACAGAAACTCTGCCGCTCAGCCACACGCCCTTTTCGGCCAAATCCACTGCTTATCCACTGCAGTAAGTCATCCTACGTTCTACAGATGTGCCTAAAGAACGAGGAACAGGAGAACCTTATTATAATTTTCCCGCACTTAATGCCATGAACCATTAATAATGTCCCGCGCGCAGTGGTCACGTCGTTCGGTTTAATGCAGAAACCTTCAACTCTCTTCTTCGTGCCTGCGCCATTTTCGCATTTCGTCCCAGAATCCCAATTCTTCTTCGTACCAGTTTGTCGCATCTAAATGTGGTAAACTGCCAGGAAAACTCGTTTACAAATTTCTTAGAAGGAAGCATTCCGGCAATACGCGCCATTTCTTTAAGTCATACATCACTGTTTAATAAACGCCGAGTGTATCGTGGGCCCTGGAAAATTCCGGGTAAACATTTACGGAACAGATGGGCGATTACTGAGGGATGAAACATCACTTCAAACGAATCTCTCCTCTGCTAAACGTCGTGAAGTACAAGTACCTGGTCATTTGACAGTAGAGCTGTAACATTTGGAGCAACCTCTATATAGACCTACTTCTTGGGAACGTGCTGCTCCAATAATCCCGTGTAATTATACGCAACTGCAAGATGGGCGCATCATGCTGTGAAGAGGTGCGTGTGGGTGAACAAGGAGTGGGTTGTATATAATCCGTCCAGCTAACTTGCAGGAATGAGCCACGCCAGGAAGTTGAAGTGTTTCTTAGCAATTCTGGTACGGTAGACCGGTACCAGTAGATCTACTGATGGATACACTAACTTCAGTGCATTATATACATAGCATATGGCAAATCATACGTGATTTAATCGTACAAACGTAAATTCGTCCCTGTCCACGCCATAAAGGCATATGGGTGGTGTGGAGTTAGAGTTCCATTCATTCTTAACCTCGGCACTAGATGGAGGTGAATCATAACAGTGATACAGCATCAAAAATGCAATGTGTATTTTAATAATAAAAACTGTGTTCTCCGGTGATAAAACTCGGCTCTCACTAGGGGAGGGACTTTGATTAAATCTGATACAAAACATCCATATACAAAAATTCTAGAGAAAATCAAACGTTATGCCAAACTTGTCAATTTGTGTTGCCAAAATATGGTGATGATTACTCCTCTGCTAAGAAAACTGAGACAATATATCTAGGCAATGGCAATCTGTAAGGCCCCTGCAGAACCCGCGGCCCGGGGCGCTCCGTAGATCATGGGAGCCCCCAAACGTACAGAGTATTAAAATCTGTTGTGTGCTCTTTCTATGTTCAATTGTTCTGACCAAAGGCAGTATTCTGGATCCCTGTTTTGAAATCCGAGAGTAACGTTGCTGATAACTAAGGGAGGAGATGGGGATTTTCGAGTCGGGGTGGGGATGGGGGGCTACCGGTTATCTATGACAACGCATTTTTGGGTAGCAAAGCAAAGGGAAGAGACCTTTTGGGTGATCCAGCAGCAGATTTGATGCCATTATTAAATCGGATCCCAAAGAGGATGTGAATGTTTACAGTGGAGTCAATTCACGCAGGAAAGGATCCGACAACCGGGTATTTGGACACGTTAATGACATCACCAAGGGGCACATCATTTCTTCGGGGGTTACTATTTATCGAAGCTGTCAATTGCTAAGATCCTGCAGCGTCGGTGACGTACGCGTGGAGCATTTTTGGAATGATGCTGACAGGGAATAATCGCTGTACTTGGAGAAAAACCGCCCCAGTGCCAATCTGTCCAGTACAATTCCCCCACAGACTGTCCTCAGCCTGAACCCGTGCCTCCGCATTCGGGCGGCGGAGACTACCCGCCTGAGCTCTGGCGCGACCATATAGTTACCACACTAATTCCTGTTCTTATGTAATTCAGTATACAGTGCTTACACCCACACGTGCAAGGAACACATCTGTCACGTAACTTGGGGGAAAGGCGAAGAATGAGAAAAGTGTTCAATACAGTGTTCGCGAACTTACTGTTGTCTGCCGAGCGGTAACCACATGCTGCGGGTTGCTTCTTGCAGGCAAGCTTGATCTCGTCAACCACGATCCTCGTCAGTGGCGCCACCAGGCTGGACGGACAATGTCTGCAACAGAGGAAACATGACCTCCTTTGTTGTTACTTGGTAACATGCTAGACTTATATAAATATTTTATCAGAAATTTTAGTCATAAAAGAGCAACAATCAGCGCTGCGTCAGTCCCTAAGCACGTACATACTCCAGACCACTATATTAAGTGAATGTAATGAGCTACGTGATCGGGTCGACTTTGCCCCCGAACAAAGAACTCCCGGTAACTTTGTAAGAGAGGGCGGGTAGACCTAAGAGATGGCCACTAGGTCCTACCCCTGCGTCGTAGGCGCGTTCGTGCGACCACTGTTGCAGTGGAAAAGCAATAAGTATTACATATTCTGAGTGTGTGTTTGTAGTCTTAGGTATCCAGCATGCAAAGCGCATGCGCCATATCGTCATCTTTTGGCTGTTCGGCTCTATAATATTTTTTCACATTCTCTCACAAACGGAACGATTTTAGGAAAAAAGTTATTGTACATAAAATATGTGTTTTGCCTCTACACCTTCTGTCTGAAACATTTTTCATTCTAAGAAGAACTGAGCGAGATATGATCATAAGTGTATATTGATCTTCATGTATAAGTATCCATTATTCTACTCATATTTGAATGAAACTTGCACTTTCTCAACAAATTTTCGAAAAATGCTCAAATATCAAATTTCATGAAAATCTATCCAGTGTGAGCCGAGTTCTTCTATGCGGACGGGCGGACTGACAGAAAAGACGACAGTAATAGTCACTTTTCGCAATTTTGCGAAGGCGCTTAAAACGCCACATGTCTTAAAACTGAAAAGGAACGTTCTAGAAGGAACAAAACAATGACGTGGGAGATATCGGATAGTGCATTTGCATCTGTTATATTGGGCTGTAAAGAGAAACTGAGAAACAGGAAACAGGCGCAGAAAGTTTTGCACAGAAGCCTTTTTGTAACCTACCACCTGAAGATACAAGACAAAGGAGGTGGCAGATTTATCACATCAAACTGGTAGTGCGTAACTAAATATTTTATACCCTCAAGTGATACCAGGGGACACTTTCGCCGGGGGTAGAGAGGCACAGGCGTGAAGCTCATTACGTCTCCATTTAGGGGAGAAGTTAAAGAATAAATGGAGCTATATCTCCGCTACTACACACGCCTTCGTGGCGTGCACAGTGACAATTGTACGTATTACTTAGAAACTTAATGGAGCCATTCAATTTATTCTACCAAAAAAAAATGCACAGCATTAAGCAAATATAAATATTACAGATGTAGCTCCGACATGTTTCGTTACAAGTGTACCATCTTCAGGAAGCACAATATTCCAGACTGAAAACCAACTCCCAACGATAAGCTATTATTTACAAAGCACCACAGTGTGTAGTGAGCTCCATTGTTGATGTCAATTATGTATAAAAGGTACAACTTGCACACTTTTTTTAATCATATGGTTAACATATGATTAAGACATTTCGTACATAGTACATATGATTTATGCAAAGTGAAATTATTATTGTAGCAGTTGGTGGTGAACAGTTCTACTTTGTGGCACTATATGCACTACAGACCTGAATACACAGTGTCACAAACTAGAAGTTTTCACTACCAACCGCAACAATAACACTTTTACTTTACATAAATCCTATTTCCTATGAAGAAAGGTTTTAATCATGTTTTAGCCATACGAATTTAAAAACTGTACATGTTATAGTACCTTTTATACATAAATTATATCAACAACGGAGTCCACTACATATTGTGTAACCTCTAAATACGAGGGTGAATCAAAAAGTAAAGACGATTTTTAAATTACGCGGTAACCGGGACAAAGAGGAGCTGGCGCATTGCGCAGTATTGACAATGCCTGTTGAAAAGTTCATCCATGTGCCGTACAGCGCTCTGCCTTCAGTCGAGTGGCAGCAACGAGGGCGAAAACATGGACGCTCCTTTGCAAGATTGCACCATCGAAGAACAGCGTGGTGTAGTGCGGTTTCTTTGGGCAGAAGGAGTGAAACCTGTGGAAATTCACCGTCGTATGTTGGCTCAGTATGGACAGAGCACCATGAGTCAACGAAAGGTTTATGAGTGGGTGGAAAGG
>Ga0123357_10004934_pt1 | contig 15834 bp, 5 predicted proteins | sample TergutEmb28metaG_FD_89873 | JGI IMG/M metagenome (GOLD analysis project Ga0123357, IMG submission 89873) | Embiratermes neotenicus P4 segment gut microbial communities from Petit-Saut dam, French Guiana - Emb289 P4 | ecosystem: Host-associated > Arthropoda: Insects > Digestive system > Gut ... | reverse complement strand
GTTTTTCCCTATCGCTTTAATCCTTCTCCTAATTGTTTTAATATCGGTGGTGAATGGATCGCCTGTGTTTTCCCTCTGTATATGAAGAATATTGCCCTCGCTGCTGAATACTGTCGAATAATAAGAGTTAAACGCATTGGCCTTTTATATCGCGTCTGTAACGATCCGTCCGTTACAGTCCTTGATGGCGGGAATATTTTCCTTATTTCCTTTACGCCTTTTTACGTATTTGTAGAAACCAGACCAGCATTTGCCCTCTTTGCTTAGTAGTGATTTTAAGAATGCCTCCTGTGCCGATTTCTTGGCTGCAAGTAGCTGCTTGGATAGTTGTTTCAATTTCTCTGTACAGTATATTCCTAATTCTTCTATTATATTATTTTCTGACCTTTGATTTTAATCGTTCAATCTCCTAGTTGTAGTATTCGTGGTCCGAATTGTTTTCTAAGTGTTTTGTGTGGCATAAAACGTTCTATACTCTCGTATACTAGATTTTTTAAATTATTCCATATCTCCTCCACGTTGCTTCCGTTGCTTGCCCGAACTACAAATTTATCGCGGAGGATATGATGTGTTCCATTGTCTCATCAAATTGTTTGGAATATCTGCACTTGCTGTCTATTTCTTTTGGTAATAAATTTGTCGCACGATATTTGGTTTGTAATGTCTGATCTTGAGCTGATATTATTTCACTTTCACTCTTTCCTTTCCGATCTTCCCTCGATAGGCATAGGAACGTGTCTTCTTCACTAATAAGCTGTCGATCCATACTTCTAATATAATGGCCATGCATTACTTTGTTTTCCCATCTTCTCTTTAAAGACTCTCCTTGTTTTGTTTTTATGTGTTGTATACTTTCATTTTGCGTGTCACTGTTCACATTTGATTGGTTTAATTCTTCTGCAACGTTTACTTTAATTGTTGAATTCATATTTGGTTGATTGCTTTCGTGCCTTTTAACAATATTTACAAACTGGTCTGTTTTATATTTTGTGTTTAAATATTCTGCAATATTGATTATCTCTGCTTGATATGTTGCTTCAATTTGTAACAGGCCTCTTCCCTCCTCCTTTCCTTCGCACACAGTTTGGAGGTGATGCATTTTGTACATTGTTAGTAACTTTCTAGTTTTCCTGTAAATTTGTCTTATTTCTTCTAATCTCCAATTAATAATACCAAAGTAGCACAGTGGTTACGGTGCTGCGCAACAAATCGGAAGGTCGCTGGTTCGATTCCAGATGGTGTCATTGGAATTTTTCATTGACATAATCCTTCCGATCGCACTATGGCCCTGGGGTCGACGCAGCCTCCAACAGAAATGAGTACCAGGGATATTTCCTGGGGGTAAAGGCGGCCGGTGCGTAGGGCTGACAACTTTACCACCATCCTGTGTGCCGTTGTCATGTAATCTTGGAACCTTAACTTCCTGGAATCCTCTGGGCCACTCCAGGCCTGTAACGGGACTGCTTTACCTTTACTGTATCTCAGTACTGGAACAGCCAATGCTCCAATTGCTGTAATTTCATTCTTAGCATTCAACTCGGATATCAGTGTCATTCTTAATCTCCCGGTGCATTTTTTCTTCAATCTTCCTTTCATTTGTTGATGTTATATGCTCTCACTTCTTCAATCCGTAGGTACTTGCATGTTTTTCCTTGTTCGAGCTCTTGCATTTCTCTGTTGAAGTCAAGTATTAAATTTTGTGATTGAACTAATTTTTCTCTCTTAAGTACAATCTTTGCATAATTGTCAAGACGAAGTTCCTTATGAGTATCACCACTGAAGGTTCTAACTACTTGCCTCTGTTTTTGGAGTTCTTCCTCTGTTTCACCTATCAGCTGCAAAAGATCCCTGTAGAGTAAATGCGATACTTTTGTTTTTGTCGTGTGTTCTTCATATCCTTTGTTCAACTTGTTCAAATACTACGTGAGGGGCATTAAGCTAATGCAAAATATCAGTGATGATATTGAGTATCCTTGCAATATTCCGCGTTATATTTCAAAATTTCCTGTTTCTGCTATCTTCCTTTCTGTACGTAAGCGCATACTTGTCTTCCAGTAACTCATGGCTTTCTTGCAAAAATATTATTGTATTATTAACCCCAATTAACTCCAAGGATTTGATTATCTGTGAGGCACACTGTCATATGCTTTCTGATAATCTATCCATGTTATGCATACATTTTCTTCCTGCTCGTACATTACTGTAATATTTCTTTTGATACTAGTAGCAGATCTTTGCATTTTTTGATCCTATACAGCACCCTTTCCGTTCTTTAGGCATCAACATGTCACCAATATCCTTTTTTATTCGTACGCGTATGATGGACGTAATGGTTTTGTGTATTGTGGGCAGACATGTTATAGGTCTGTAATTCTTAGGTCTTTAGTGTTTTCATGGTTCGCAATGAGAACTGTTAAGCCTGTCGTCAGCCAGTCTGGTATTTGACCTTCCTCAATCAGTTCGTTGAAAAGGGTTATTAAATATGCGAGTGTATTGCCGTAAGGTGTTTTAGCCAAAATTTGCTATTTGGGCTCTTCCAGGCGCTTTCCAATTTAACGTCGTTCATAGTACCCCTGCGACCTCCGTTTCAGATATTGGGCTCCAAGTCATACTGAGATTTGGTTGGCACTGGCTATTGATCCAGTAAGCTTCTTCATTGTGCTGAGGCTTTTTTCCAAATACTTCTTTCCAAAAGTTCTCTATTTCTTCTTTAGTTGGTGCATTTTTTTTCATTGGTATATTCTTGCCTAAGAAGTTTGTAAAATTCCTTGCAGTCTGTTCTAAACATTTTATTTGGTAGTATGGGTTTTGTCTTTTCCTGTATCTAGAAAATCGGCGCGTCTTGCCCATACTTTCTGTTTGAGCCCTTCAATAACTTTATTCTTATTATTATGTTCTAGTATATTAAAGATTCTCAAGTCTTTCTTCGACCTCAGCGTTTACATTACAGAGGACGCAGCACGCCATAACAACGAAGTGCCATCCACTCACACCAAGAGAGTCAGTTCCATCATTCTATGGGTGAGAAACCCGCTGCCTGGACCCGTTCCCGTGGACTGATTCTGATTTATTTCCAGGGCACATGTCATAGTCAGACTGAAACTACTCCAAAATTTTAAACTCCTGCGTCTGTTTATTGATTGGTTACGACTGCCACGGATAGAGAGACAGACATACACGTAGTCGTCTACTGTTATTAGGCTGACAGTGAACAACGTGCATATCACCTTGTTTCCTTCCGACAAATCATTTCTCGCCATATTTTAAATAAGTTTTCCCCCAGAGGAGGAAACACGAAAATTTCGCAATGTAATTAAGCTTAATAATTTAGAGAAGTTCTGACGCGAGTAGCAATAAATCACACGGACACGAGACCTGCACACTGAACAAGAAGAATTTCAATTATGTTTGTTGAGAACGTAAATAACTTGAAGATCTTAAATATGGCATAAACAACACAAAATTTTTGGGCCTTTGAATATGTGGATTAGGAATGTTGGCATTGTAATTTCTTACCGGTACAGATTCTTACAAAACTGGGTGCAGAATAGTATTTACTTGTTAGACCGTGAAATTCTGTCGTCCTTATAGTTACTTGTGGGCCGGGTAGCTCAGTCGGTATAGCGATTGACTAAGGGCTGGACGGTCCGGGATCGAATCCCGGTGAGGACGAGATTTTCCGCCCGTCCAGACCGGCCGTGGGGCCCATCCAGCCTCCTGTAAAAGGGGTACCGGGTTCTTCCCGGGGGTAAAGTGCGGCCGGGGTGTGCTGCTGACCACTCACCCCTTCTAGTGTCGCTACATGGAAGAGTAGAACTATACTTCTACCCACCCTCCGGGCCACACTGGGCCTGTAACGGGAACACTTTATCTCGACCTTATAGTTCCCTAGATCAGTTAATCCTCTAATTGTCTTTTATGGATTCCTCAAAGTTTCGACAGTGAATCAGATAGAAGCAGTTATTGTGAGACTAAGAGCAAGATAAATGATCACACACAGTATTTCAAATTCGCGTGCATTCATTGACTTCATCAACCAGTACTTACGTAGAAGTGTAGCAAGATTTGTGTCTTCTTAGTACAAAGTCCCTAAAATTAACACATATGATCTGTATTTGTTGAGTCAACAGTACAAGAGTACGTAAGTACGGAGTACTGTTTCCGATAATATCAGGTTTAGCAGTACGCAGCCCATATATAACTTTAAAACCATACCCATCACAAGCAGCAGTTACTTCAGTTTTTTTTTTTTTTCATTCTGCAATAATACTACTCTATTCACCTCTACTCCTGGGGGTATTTTCCTCATTATGTTATCAAACTTAAACATTACATTTCTATATGTACACTTTCCGAAGTTTCTCAGTACCGAAATCTTCGTACACTCAACAATTTTTATATGCGATCTGATACAGCCCGTACTTGGTTCGATCCCAAGAACAGGTTCTCTTTATGTAGGAAGATTAGTACTCCGGCATATTGATCTAGTTACGCGTAAGAGACGTGTGATTAGGGCCGTTGTACAGCATGCTTATTCCCTTCCTCGGAAATATTCCCTTAAGAACGAAGGATTTCAAGCTACTGAGTTACGACGTATAAGAAGTGAAGGAGAGTAGGCTGCAACCCTGCTGTGTACCGCTGCTGTGCAGGCTACCAACCAGCCGAGAGGTGAGCGACCAGGTGCACCCCTCTTCAATAATAGTTAGCCTCTTTTTGCTCAGAAATTACTCTCTGCACCCCTGTGTTTCTGTACATTTTAGAAATACTTGAATGACGTCCTTCTCATCACAACACAGGGGGATCATTCTACATGATGACGTAATGAATACTACATGCCCCGCCCATCCCATTCTTCTGGTTCTGATCTCCCGAACAATATTGGGTGAGGAGTACAGGTAATTAATCACCTCATGTAGTTTTCTCCACTCTCCTGTCACCTCGTCCCTCTTAGGCCCAAATATTCTCTTCAGCACCGTATTCTCAAACACCCTCAGCCTACGTTCCTTCCTCAATGTGAGCGACCATAAAAAACAACAGGCAAAATTCTCCTAAACTGCTGTCTGGATTTTCGGTTAAGTATGATTTTGGGAATCTCCACTAAAACTTGCCTAGATATCTAATTTAATTTTAGTTCACATCGGCTCCTACTTCACACGAAAATCTATAGAATGTTATCGAATTGCCAACAAACAAGTATTCATACAGTAACTTTCCGAACTTACAGTATATTTATTTATTTATTTATTTGTATATTTAAGACACAAAGTGTTTGACAGAACTTCTTAGTCTAGTGGTCAGCATTGCGCTGCTTATCCGGATGCTCAGGTTCAAACTATCGGGATGTTCCCGGTTCATACCTCGACTGCAGAATGCTATACCGACTATTCTCATGTTCTCCCCCTGAACTTTAGGCTGAGTTCCGAGGTAGTACCTGAAGGGTGGGCAACGACCGCTGCCTTCCACGTCCTTTCGAAATCGTAGTTCACTATTCATTCTACCACTGAAAGTTGAGTGAATTATTGACACTGAAATTGTCCGTCTTCGGGCGGCTTTTCGGTTTAACCTTGCCTTGCTTATGGCAGAACAGACGGCAACAGGATAAACGTGCTGGGTATTGTAATGGCTTCAAACACCAATAATTGTATAATTGAATAATTGTTTGACTTTATTTCATTAAGGAATAATGTAGGCTTATGCGATCAAAACGCCAACTGTGTTACATTACAAATTGCTTTTGCCACAAGTTTATCGATTTTCTCCGAATTTTGTATTGGTGTACGTTACGGGGGCCACCCAACGCTGACATTTATTATTATTATTATTATTATTATTATTATTATTATTTCCAACAAATAGTAGCCTATTGACAAGGCGGACGTGTGATCTCGGGGGAAGACAAAAGCAGGCATTCATGTAGGATGTTGAAAATGCTGTATGATACAACGCCTTCGAAGAACATGCAAGTGTTCTTTAAGATTCTGACGACAGTACGTAACATTTGGAATAATTTAATTTAATGCCTTTTCCATAATTCCATGTTAAAAAAATAACAACATTTCGAGGATAGGATCGGTCCAAGACTTCAGAGAAAGAATAAGTGAATGTCCTTTCAGTGGGCCGCGAGAGATATAACTGTTTTCACCACATGTAATCTGAGGAAGGGTACCGATTCTGTTTGCAAAACGAAGTTTTTGTTTTTTAAACAGGACTTTGGAAAAATACCACAATGTAATGATTTTTAATCATAATTTTGTTACCGCAATTTTGTTGAACGTAAAACAACCTGGTGACTGTATGAAATTAGTATTTAGCATTCAGTTTTGTGAAGATAATTTAATGGGACAGTATTTTCCTTTTCGGTCGTTAAAGTTTAATGAAACGCTCTAGGTAGATACTGAAATCTGTTAGAGACAGACATGAGCGCACCAACATCTTTGTGAAAATATTATATAAACAGTTCAATAAGGCAAATATTAATAACATTCTGCAATAATGTAAACTTTCATGACAAATAAATTCACTGAGGTATTTTGTAGACACAAAGTGCTTGGGCGCGAACAAGATGATCGCCGCCCAAGAGGAATGTAATCCATTAACAAAAAAGCCTCCCATTACATCTACTTCAGCTAAGTGATTCCTGCATTTTCGGTTAGGCGATAAAATTTCTTAGGCCTATGAATTTCTCATCTCCCAATATGAGCTATATACCCTGCGTGTTTTATGTTCTTTGACTTAATCACCCCAAAAATGTTTTCCCCTTAGGATGAGATACAAAAGTCACATCACATAAAACTACTATACTGAAGGTCATTACATACGCGATGAAATAACACAGCATGCTGGACTGAATGACACCATTCAGTCCCAGACGTTTATCTGCTGCTTTATGAGAGCAGATAAAGAAAAAAATGGCACGTGTATATAATGTTCTCTCTTGCACATTCCAGACAAAGCCTTATTTTTTTTACTGCCAGATAATCTCAGCATTGGCTGCCGCGTGGAGTATGGTTTGGGTATTAATTTGACAAAAGAATACGCCCTACTCCTAGACCTTGAAAAATGAAGATGCAGAGCCTCCTAAACATATACTTTATCGAAAGACTGTCATGCATGCCATTAGTATTTATCATTCTATTTTTTTAACAGAAGAATGTAAGTAGATAGCATTGCAGTAAATGTCTGTAGATAGAAGATATTGTGAAGTTGATTTGATTGATAGGCTGAAAGTATAGTACTGAATAGAAAACAAATTTGTCTCCTGACCTTAAGAGATTGCATATGATGTGCATAAGGAAAGTTTCTCTTCAGCCAATGAATATGTACTGATTTGGGAATTCCAAAACAGAAGACGATGTTTTCCTTATTTTCCATGTCGCCATGCCAGATATATGCAACGATCATAAGAGGTAGGAGGACCCACTGGTTCAGAACCGCCAATAAGAAAATCCGTCATTGTCACAGTCCTGAACCGGTGCCAACCACCTCGAGGCCTCACGTTGATTCCCTTAGATTCGTCTTAAAGTCATCCGTTCGACTCGTTCTGCCTTGCAGTTATTTAAAACAGAGATTTTTCCACCATAATTTTGTAATAAATCTCGGTTCCTCACCCTAGGTGTATTTTTAGTCGAACGTAGCCTGCTGCTTTGCACTCATTATGTAATAACCTAAATAGCACACATTGTCTCCTTACGTCGGGATATTTTTCACTTGCGTTTTTAAATACTTATCATTTATTTAGGCGAAGGTATCACGTTTCACAGTGATATGAGATGCTGGGAAAAATGTTTTATATCCCTAATTTCGGGATTCTGGGAAGAAAATTTTATGACACGTCTTTTTTTAACTGAACAATGACGAGCATTTTCATAATTGACTCTCCTCCAAATGTCTTGATGAACCTGTTTACATCTATTAACTTCTTTCGCAAGTGATATAAACAACCAACTAGATGCAACAATAACAATTTATTAGTAATTTCAACCAACTCAACATGTTTCGGTCGATAATTTCGACCATCCTCAGGAGCACTAGACTGTGTTTACAGCTTGTGGTATAATGCACCGAAGAGGTTGCCTGCTGGTGACAAGTTCACCAGCAGGCATCATCATCGGTGCATTATACCACAAGCTGTAAACACAGTCTAGTGCTCCTGAGGATGGGCGAAATTATCGACCGAAACATGTTGAGTTGGTTGAAATTACTAATAAATTGTTATTGTTACATCTATTTGGTTGTTTGTATCATTGTATCTAAGATGCACGGTCACACAAACAAATTTGTTCGCAAAGACAGAATTCGCCAAGGAGTTACTGAGCATGTGAAAATTCTGAGCACGTAATTTAGTTTTCCTTGCACCCGCGAAGAAAAATGACAGAAGGAAGCGTATTTTCCAACTAAAGTTCTGCTTACACGCAAAGTATATTGTAAATAATTTCCTGCGATTTTGAACCTTTTATGGGCCTTTATGTTCTACCAGCTTTAATGTTGGCGAATGAACCCAAGAACTAAAACCCTGTTGTTATTCTATCTCCATTTAACAAGACTTTCTTTTATGTAGTTATGAACATGAAGTCCAGATGGTAGCGATGGCCGAAAATAGAATGTCGTTATGAGACAACAGAGAAGTATCCTAATGCTTCGTCGGTTTTGCAGCCATGAGTTTTGCAGAGACAACTTATCCTTATATACTGGCAAATATTACTCTATGAATGGCTTCCTAGAACTGTTCAAGAAATAGATGTTCAGTAAAACTGAGACATGCAAGTATCCAAATTGTATAACAGTCGATCATCGGGAAGGTTTGTCTGCTCAAACTGTAGCTATAGATGGAAACTGTCAAATTTAAGCTTACTAGTTCATAGCAACGTAAGTGGGAAAAACTACTATGTGTACACAGAGAAATGAAAGTATGGTGTTTGCGTCAAAAGATAGCCATTTGTGGAAATTTAAAGTATCCATCAGTGTTTACTTTGTAATTAAGTGTCATATCACTAGATCAACAAATAATATATAATCCTTTATCGAGGCATGAATTTTTATTGGGGTAAAAGGTCATGTATTCAAGGCTGTACCATGAAGGAAAGAAGCGGGATAGCATGGTTGTCAGTAGGAGTGTGTAAACTGAGAGAATTTAGAAAGAAAATAAAAAAATGCCCCTTATGTTTAGGTAATATACGATGCCATACATATATATATTGCTGAGCTGTTCAGAAAGCAGAAAACTGGAAAATGATTTTAAAAAAATGTTGAACACGAAAGACAAGGTAGAGTGAAGGAAAATAATGTGGTGCACTAATGAAGCCGCTGTTATAGATCTGGGCAGATATTTGAATTAATAACTTAACTATTTAATTAATCGTTTTCTTGAAGATATTCGAACATCTGGTCTTCGGTCTTTCAAGATCCCTCTTCCCGGTCCTTGGGTACCTTATAGACGCATATGTTCACTTCGATTGGTCCACTCCTGCTATATGTCCTCCCCATTTCCACTTGAGCATCTTCGCTCATGCAGCTGCGTCTCTTATGTTAGTACACCACTAACGTCAGGGCTTCGAACCTTGCCCTTCAAGGACACTCCTAAAACCTTCCTTTCCATTTTGCGTTGACACAGTCCTATCATTTCTTTGTTTTTACCGGAACCAGTAAGGAAAGTAAGGTGACCATATTATGGAATCTACAAGTGGAACACTGACACAACCATTTATAACAATAAAATGGACAATGTAATCGGTGATAATGAAAAACGAACATGTCTGTCTAATAATATACATTGCAATTCAGGAAATAAAAATGTGATAAAGAAAAAACCAAACATATTTTAAAAAACGAAAAATCTTTACTACAGAAATACAGCGTACAAGTACTGTAAAAACAAAGTTATATCAGTAATAAGACGGGCAAATGACACCATCGCAAAATCATCCAGAACTTACCTGAAAAACACACATGCAAATTACGACACCAAGGAACTACAAAAACAGCCACGCTGGGCACTGCGCGTAACACTGAACAGTACTAACGTCAGAGTACAAAACTTTTATCATGGGAAATAGCATTACGTGTACCACATATTGTAAGCGCAGCATCTGCTACATTATACACCACAAAAAATGTTTTTTTTTTCACTATGTAATTGTAAATATCCTGTACAAAGGTGAAACAAGTGTAATAATAATAATAATAATAATAATAATAATAATAATGTTACGTTCAACCAAAATTTGACTGAAGTAAGTGTATATTTTTTGTTTAGTGTAGATTGTTCTTAGGCATATTTGATTAAGTCTGTGTCTTTGATAACTTCTAGGTGAAGTTCTAACACTCTTTACTTGCTAATTACTCATAAAATCTTCATGTTCAGGAAGCTAGGCACTAGCGGAAAAAAAGATCCGCCTATGCGATACTTCTTCCTTTGCCTTACATAGTAATGAAGTTATTCAACATTTCTCACCCTAAACAATGAAATATCTTCAATACAACATTTTACTTCATGCAGAAAATCTTATCAGTACATTTCTAAGGAGCACGCAGTTCTCAATGCGAAAAATATGGTGACACGTAACTTTTCTATTACATGCATGTGGTCTCCTAATATGAGGTAGTCGGCTTTTTCACGCTGTAATAAACAGTATTATATTTTTGCTGAACACGGAACTCACACAGTAGTCCTGGTGCACCCAACCATAGCACTTCATACACATTGGTCTCATTTCTTCCCATGCACGTCATGCGAAAATATTTCTGTGCAGAATAAGCACAGTCCATCTCCATCGCCTACGTGAACAGCAAGTCACAATTTTCAAATCACTTTTCCCTCTGCATTACCTTTCTACATTCACGTTGCTTTTGTTTCTTGAAGGTTTTGTTTTACTGTGAGACACAGTCTTATATTATGAGCTCACAATTTCGAGTTTTAAATAAGAATTCAGGGCCAAGATTACCTTCGGAAGGACGAATAATCAGTATATATTATAGATCACTTTATGACCTGTGAATATGTGTAAATAAAACAAAAATCTGTATTTATCTTCAGAGAGAGAAACTGACGTGTACACAGCTACGTCAGAAACTGAAAAAATCTGATTCTGTTCCACGCACTCTCCCCTACAACACACAACTTCCGGTTGCTTACTGATAATTTTCAAGGTCCCAGTGAAGCAGTTTACATGGTTACCACCACACCTCAGTACTCACTTTGGTCAAAATTGAGATGGCTCTTACTATACGCTACCTTATAATAGACTCCTTTGCTCTATCGATAAAATATTCCATACTGCAAGGGAATATAAATAGTCTTGTTCACACAACTAGTCACCAGATAAGGCAGCCTTCCCTTCAGTGAGCTAAATGGCGTACACTATTTCGAAAAATTATATTACGTTTTGTTTTGTACAGATGTGAAACTATGCTCATCGCCCTCAGGGAAGCCCATAAGTTTGGGTTGTGTGAGCACAGAGTAATGGGGAGATTCTTTGGATCTAACAGTAAGAGGCGGAAAGTAGCAGAAATTACATAATCATAATATTTATCACGTCTTTAACTCAATATTATTTGGATTATCAAATAAATGACGACAGGATTGCCAGGATTTTCAGTAAGATACTCGTTTAAACTGAGGGCTTATGCTTAAATTGCGGAGCACTATAACAATGCATCGAAAGCAATCCTATACAGACTGGAATCAAATATTTTATGACACAGTACTGTTGTGAACATAATAATGAACTTACGGGTGTCATATAACTGGCTAATATCTTGACCTGCAGATTTGCTGTCAAGTTCACAAGAAACATTCTGTTCAGTGAAGAAAGTAATCACTTGGACATTAAACCAGACGGCAACAACTACTGAACTGTTGATTTAGGTCAATGTTCACTCTTTATGACACAAAAAACAAAGAAGTCTACAAGCTACAAAGTAATCCCGCAACGCATAGGTATCTAATCTGCGTGCATTACAAAGCTATCGGGCATTTGGTCACTTCCTTATTGCACTTGTTTGAATCATTATAGTAAAGTTTTCCTTATTTTTCTTATTCCGTTGTATTTTCGGTGACAGTTTCCTCTTAGATAAAAAAGGTTTGAGGGACTTTTTATGTGACGTTATATGACAGCAAAATGATAAAGTAAAGCGAAGAAAGGCATTAACCTTTTAATGGGGAGTGGTTATTATATATAACTTATTACAACTGTTAAAAACTCGATATTTCGCCCAAGTACTATACTTTGGCTTATATGTGATTCTAAGGACAAATTGTGATTAATAGGCTCCATCGCAAAGCAGTTGCGAAAAGCGAATATTAGCACCAATATGTCTGTCCATCTGACCGTCCACACGGAAGAAGACGACTCTAACCGGAAAGAGTTTCGTGATATTTCACATTAGGTATTCCTAATCTTGTAAATAAAGTCAACTTGGTGCACAATGTTTTCTTAGTATGTTTATTTCTTTTCTCTACATGTTTCGGGCGATTATGTGTTCATCATCAGGAGAAACAACTGTATTTATGCGGCACTTGGTACTTGCTATTCTGTGTGGATGACTGTCTGGTATGCAGGGTGTATACCGGACAGTCACCTATACAGAATAGCAAGTACCAAGTGTCGCATAAATACAGTTGTTTCTCCTGATGGTGGACACATAGTCGCCCGAAACATGTAGAAAAAAGAAACAAACAAACTAAGATAAAATTGTGCACCAAGTTGACTTTATTTACAAGATTATGCAGGGATGCACGGTCAACAAAATAGAACATTAGGAATTTCTACTAAAATTTGTCGACACTTTGCGATTTCGGCTGAAACGGAGCAAAAATAACAAACACGCCATAAGAAAACCTACGCAAATTTACGAAAACATACTCCGTTATTGATTTTTATAATAGAGATACACTGTGTTTTCTGTGAGGCACAAGATGAGGTCGAAGTAGCAGGTTTAGCAATCGAACTACAATAATCAATCATGATTATTACTATCAACTGCCCCACTGACGATAGCTTGGCGTGTACGGTACGTGGATTACGGTTAACAGCAAATCTGTTGAAAAGATGCAGAGAAATCTTGTAGTGCGTGTTGTGTGAAACGCGGAAAGACACATTTAACATACACTCATTGGCAGTTTTTTTTTCTTCGTGTTATTCGCGAATGTAAAGTATATGGAGATGACACAGCGAAAGCGCTAGTAGCTAGCTGTACGTTCGGCGCAAATTTTCTCTTTTCCTGCTAACTCATTAGTGCTTGTAGCAGAGATGCAGTGCGTCTTCAGTGAAGTAGGGAGCTATTTTTGTAAAGCTGGGTTAACTTTTAAACTTCAAAATGCTGATCAGGTGGCGGGTCGCTCTGAATTTGCTGGAGCGATCTGCTAAATGAAGAAATGTCTGTAAATCCACAAACGGAGCTCATTTCCCAATAATATCTTAAGGTTCTGACGCCAAGGCGACTTCTCGAATCCAGACAACCGCCTGTTCAATGTATACCGGTACTCTTTACCTGGGGGAACATGGTTATAACCACTCACATAGTATACCTTGAATTGGGAATAAGAATTCCTGCAGCCGTATGTCGTCTGTGATACTTAGACACATCTTCAGCTTATCAGATTCCTACTGTTAAATGCCACCAATCTGTTGTGCCTCTCGGGGTGAGGGTTCTTATTTAGACTTATTACCTACCTAAAGAACCTCCACAGTTCGTGTAACTTAGCGAGCTCGCGCTAGCGTCGTCTTAGCCTCAACAATTGTGACAGTGTTGCCACCATTCAGTTTTGGGTTTTCTAGGCAGATTAGGAACAACTGCTTTGTACAAAATTATAGTTAATGCTTCACACACACACACACATATATATATATATTATATATATGTGTGTGTGTATATATATATATACTCGCAGTCTTTGTACTGCATTAAAATCATCTTAGGCCGCGTAACTATTCGGGAACTCAAGGACGTTGTTAAGTGGGTATCACATTACTACTGTTGACTCACATTACTAACAATACTGTAAAAATGGTATAGTCTGATTTACTAAGTGCTATACCACTACAAAGTTTACGCTATACAAATCAAGTGCATAATCTACAATTAATTTAAAGTTTTAAGTTTTACAAAACTTACATAAACGTTAAAATTAGTGCAGTCAGAAAAAATAATTACCTTGCCTTGACTTTCGCTGTAACCGGATGCAGTTCCGAAGTTTTAGAATTTAGGCGTTAACAAAGTAACCACATATCTTCAGCCAAAAATGCTCAGTCGCGACGTGGAGATTACCAACTGCAGTGTCAAATTCTTTCCACATTCAGCACGACTTACCCTGTACAAAATAAAGTCAGATAACCTCCAAACAATTCATAATAATTATCTTCTTCTTCTCCTTCTCCTTCTCCTTCTCCTTCTTCTTCTTCTTCCCTTCTTCTTCTTCTCCTCCTCCTCCTTCTTTTTCTTCTTCTTCTCCGTCTTCTTCTTCTTCTCTTCCTCCCCCTCTTCCTTCTTCTTATCCTCCTTCTTCTTCTTCTTCTCCTCCTCCTCCTCATCATTCTCCTCCTCCTCCTCCTTCAAAAGGAACTCTGAGCCGGTTTCCACGTATATATCAAAACTAAAGTTGTGAAAGTGAGGACGATTAAACTTCTAACGCTCGATTATATAGAGAAATCAAGGCATGCAAAAGTCTGCTGTGGAATTTTATGCAGTTATCGAACTGGTGAGCAGAATGCCACCCCACTTCTAGCGTACGGTAGTTAACAAAAAGTGAAACATCAATAACCCAAAGTTCAAATAAAATTTTTCAAATTTCGCATTCATTACAGTATAGAAGTAGCGAATTCTCCTGTCCTAAACCAGCTCCTCCCAGCTCACGAAGTCTATATATCAAAGTCCGCATATAAAATCACTCTCCGAAAGACGTCTCGACTACGTTCCAAGTCTTCAGAAACAAGAGGCATCTATCCCTGTTCACATGCGTAACGTGAGAGTAAATGTCCAGGCATGTTAACTCTGACGTTATATGGAGGCTGTAGAATCACCTTTTGATCAACTTTACCACCGGGGACAAAGTGCCGTTTCTATTATGCTGGTTGACTGGAACCTACCGCATGGAGAAAACCGTTCTCCCAAATATTCTTTCATCACACCCACAAATTGATATTTGATTCATAAAAATATGTTCTTACAATGCTCCAACATGTTTCGGCTTCATTGACGCCATCTTCAGGGGTTTTTACACAAAAACTTAAAAACTTACTAAAAATAATATATTAAAATGTAATTCTTATTATATTAGAGCGTTCACGTGGCAAGTGTCAACGAACATGTTGCTTAATTTGTGATTAAATGATTTAGATACTTTCAAAAAACAAAATACCTTCAAACAATAAAATAGTAATATTTTAGGGTGTTTTCATTAGTTATGGTTAAAAGGTTTGTGTTGATATGTTACAGATTTGTGTTGATATGTTACAGATTTCTCTTTCCTTTACATATAAACATCTAATTTTGTTTTCGAAACTTTGCGGATCTTGTCCTTGTGTGATGTTTATCTCAGTAATTAACCAACTTGATGAACAAAATTTTTGTTTTACAATAAGTTTATTTCATGCGTCTACATGTTTCGAGCACATGTGCTTATCATCAGGAGGTCAAAATTGTATTATACAGCATCTGGTATCATCACATCTATAGGTGTGATGATACCAGAGGCTATGTAATGCAATTTTGAACTCCTGATGATGAGCATATGTGCTCGAAACATACAGAGGCATGAAATTAACTTATTGTAATACAAAAATTGTGTGCATCAAGTTGGTTAATTACTGAGATAAATATACTGAGATGCACGGTCGG
>Ga0123357_10004931_pt1 | contig 15837 bp, 9 predicted proteins | sample TergutEmb28metaG_FD_89873 | JGI IMG/M metagenome (GOLD analysis project Ga0123357, IMG submission 89873) | Embiratermes neotenicus P4 segment gut microbial communities from Petit-Saut dam, French Guiana - Emb289 P4 | ecosystem: Host-associated > Arthropoda: Insects > Digestive system > Gut ... | reverse complement strand
TTTCTCCCTTGATGTCGCCAGATTTTAGCCAGCGATATGACTGTTCAATGTCCACCAGTTTTTCGTCTAAGTTACGTGGCAATTGTCTATGCATCCTCTTCCCGTGCCATCTTTCTTTTGTTTTCTCCACTATGCTGTCCATTTTTCTTGTTTCTCTCAGTACTTCTGCCTTCAGGCATCTAACTGTCTGTAACACTGCTGAGTCGGTGTTGTGTTGGTGTGTTCTGACAACCTGTATTAGTGGGTCTTCCTTCCTGTCTACATATTCCACCAATTTTGTAATTATTTATTATTATTAATATTATTATTATTATAGTAAATGTCCCTGACACAGATTTCTTCTGACCTATAATTGCTATGCAAGATGCTGGTCTTCGTGAGATATAATAGACAATTCAACTGAGAGGAAGCAAGACAGCTTCTCATGCGATATGTGGATAAAGGGTTGGAACAGATGGTTTAATGGACTTTGCTGTATCTAAGTAGTGAACAATGTAACCATTGTCTTAACCCTTTACGCCTGTCTGGTATAAATAAACTACTACTGCAAACAACAGAAGGTGTTATGTGGTATATTTGCTAGCAGACATTTGAAGTTCCATTTAATGTGCACACAATCTGCCAGCCATTAGTCGAGCTGTGGGCAGAGAGGGGTTGAAGAGTAGAGGGCCCAGCAAACACACAGCCTTCCTACATCCCTAACTAATTGTCACAAACTTTTCATTTTGTAAGAACCACCCTCTCTTTTACCATTTCTTCTTCTTCCTTCCCTCCAAATATAGTAGGTCGTAGAAGTAGTGTGAGGTACAAAGGAAATGTCAGGACAAAAGCAAAACTTTCAAATTATCTTCTACACGAAAGAGCCATTACTCTCTCTCCAAACAATTATGTCAGCTAGATCTTCGCTTCCCATCTCGGTCGAATAACTTGAGGGTGATATGGGCACCGAGACAGAAGGTAAAGATGAAATGGTGCCGCCACGGCAGGTCGCTAAAGTGACGCAGTTTTGATGACATAGCCAAGATACGTATCTTACATAAGGTGCAAAAAGATTGCTAATGGACGTACAATTAACTGCCTCTCTGAAAAAAAGGGTCCTTCTTGAGAAGCTAACAGTCGCTTGGGTAGTCAAGAAATTACCTGCCTTTTATGGGCCCGAAGGTTCGTCATCGCGTACACAAGAAACCTCCACTGGACCCAGGTTAAAGTCAAAATAATCTTGTTAACAGTCACCAAGCCAGAGAACGGATAGTTCAGTTAATACAGTTACAGTTAACCTTTAAAGAACCACCGGTAATTATACGTATATGTTTTCCGCCACGTGCTGCAGTATTAAAATACTTTAATCCTTCCACACAGCGTGCTGAGTTACTTTGTATGGTCCTTGACAATAAACTTTGAACACTTCCCTAAACATAATTAACTGATTAATTCTTATAATGGAAATGAACTGTGTTATCTGTGAGATAGAACTGAAACTTAAGAGTAAGAAGGGGTTTGGACGTCCTATCATACAAAAGGGGCCACCCCATAAATTTTCCTATGCATATGTTTGAAATCCGTGTAAGAGATTAGAGTATTAACGAAGTGCAGACTGCTTTATTTAAAGACCCAGTCCGTACCGCGCAGTAAACACTTTTCATCTCGGTTATAGAAACCAGTTTATGCTGTACGTGGCACAAGTCGCTGTTTATTCTCAGATAAATACAAAACACATAAATACAGTGTGGCCAGAGCGTGCAATTGTTGAATGTTAACTTGTTGCTGCATCACGTGTTCAGAGCGCTCTGAATCACAGTCCGAAAATTACAGGTGAACTTTAATTTTTGTCGCGTTTTCTACAAAAGATTTCACACTGTAATTGGTTAGTGTGTTAGTTTGCAAGGGCTATTCAGAAACTGTTTAATGCCAGCACGAAGACAGGGCATGGAAATCTAAAACTGTGCCTTCAGTTTTTGGAGTTAGTGACTGGCGTAGAAAACAACGCCTTTCTATTGGTGTGCGTGTTTTGGATTCGTGAGACCACATTTGTTGGGGTAAGAGACCAGTGTTGTGCAAATGAGGCGTAACCTCGTGCCACTCAGTCTTTTAGTATTTTAGTGCATTTAATATTTCAAAATGTTGAAGCAAATTCTCCTTTTTTTTCCGAATCCCTCTTCTAATTTTTCAAAATATTTTACACTGAAAGTAAAGTGTGTTTTAAAGCGGACAGGGTCTCATATTTCACAAATGTTTAAAACTGTCGTTACTTCATAACGTGTAAAATATATATTATTATTGCCATGGGGCAACAGCCCCTAGTGGGCCAGGGCCTCCTCGTTGTCAAGGCTTCACGATCACACGCAGACACACCACACTCGGTTGGAATCCGGACGAGTTATCATCCCGACGCAGAGACCTCTACCTGACAGCGCACAACACACAAGAGACAGGCGCCTATGCCCCCACCCCCGCGGGATTCGAACCCGCAATCCCAGCAAGCGCAAGGCCACTGGGATCGGCACATGACGTTATACAAAAAATAAATGATAAAGAATAATGGATAATGAAAATTAAATGCCTTACAGAGTTGGAGAAGAATGTAACCTCTCTTGCCCATACCATAGGGACAAGTGTGTCCACATGCAGTGCTGCATTTTTGATCTCCTGTGAGTGTGCAAGAGTCTGGAACCAAATTTACGTCCTGCAGATGGGCTCACTAACCACCCGTTCCGTTAAACTGCTAACTGAAGCTTGTCCAGTTTAAGATAATTCCTGTTATGCGAGTGTTTATGAATGTGTTAAGGTGTTCTAACTGCCCTATTTTACCACACACACACACATACACACACATACATAAGTACATCTAGATGTATGTTCTGTAGATGGAATCACTTATCACTCACGTCGTTGAAGTGCTAACGGAAGCTTTGCCAGTTTCAGAAAATTCCTGTTTATGGACATGATAAGGTGCTCCAAGTGTCCCAATTTACCCTATATAAGTTACAACTTCATCTAGATTTGTGTCAGTCATCTAACAGCGAATTGCATTACACATATATACTGTTGTATACCGAGTTATACTTCAGCACAGTGTGGGCTCGGGGTTTATTTAACGACGCTCTCAGTATCGATGACTACTTGACGCTTAATAATGCAGTACCTGACTTATGACATGAACTAGGAAAGGCTTACGTAGAAATCGGTTTGGTCTAATCGAAGTAATGCCCCGTTATTTGACAGATGAAAATGGACGAAGCCACGATAAAAGTTAGCCTTGACCAGAAGGTGTCCCGGCAGTGGCAGGAACCAGACACCTTCCAAATATAGTTCTACAGCATTACCGCTACTGTATTCTGCGAGAAAGTAATATATTCATTTAACTCCTTCTGCTTTCATGTTTAAAATAAGCTCCTTACAATCTCCTGAGAGGGTTTCTACGTAGTCTTTGTAGTTTCGCGTTATTTTTGCCGTATAAATTAATACCAACCGGACTGAAGCTGGTAGGTTGCATTGAACTGCCTACCAGACTTCTTGGCCTTTCCTAATGGCATAACCGAGAGCAAAATTGAAAAGCGAGAACGCGAAGAAATGCGAATACCTTCATATTTCATCCTTTGAAGTATGACATGCAACTAAATAGTACTTAAAAACTTCAGTATCCAGGTCAAAGAACACATATTACGTCCTCTTTACAAACAGCAACTCTCTGTTATTAGAATCATAGTGAACACATAAATACACCCTGCGTGTAAAAGGAAGAATTTTTCAAATGGTAAATTGGTTGGTATGGTGTTTAAAACGTTCAGAATTGAGGAAGCCGTAAAAACATTCTTGATGTTTTTATATCATGATCCTTGGATAAGGCAAATGTTTTAGGTTTCAGGGTATAAGGGTTGATTAAGCACAAAGGACAACTTTGCTGCATTGTTGCTGTAACTACACGATTCAACAGGCTAATGCAGCTCAGAATCTCCAGTTTTACGATCGTATTATTCTTTTTTTTAAATAGATATTGAGTACGTGTATGTGATCGACCCGTGGCAAGCGCTGCACCTACACATAACAAGGGAAAACCTAATAAAACAAAGAAATACGACTACATTTATGTACTGCGTCAGATTCGAACTCATGATCTCGGTTTTCCAACAATAAAAGACAAATCACTCCTTAGACCCCGCGACCACTGACATCAGAGTCTGTGTAATTCGATTCTCAAACTGTCGCCCACGACCCAAAATCGCATAATACCTTAAACTTGCGACTCGAACAGAACTAGTGCCAAATTTAAGCCATCAAGTTCGCGCTGTTCTTTTGGGAGTTCAGGACACACTCAACGCTCCCACAACTATGGGTTTGAGAACCTCTGGTGCAGACATATCATTTCCGGATTTATCACTACTTTAGTTAAAACACGTACCGATTTCATGCCTTGCTGTAAGAAGCAGTTGAAATTGGCGTTCCTTTCATACCATCACAATTCGTCACATAAACAATAAGAGTGTGCACAAAATAAAGGGACCACAGCCCCCTAGAACACCGCAGCTCCAAACACAACTCACACTACTGCGTCACCGGTCATAAAGCGGAGGGTTATGGCTGGAAATGGTCTTACATTGCTCGTTGATTCCTCGTAATGTGTAGGAAAATCGTTTTGGAAGCAGCCAAAGCGTTGTAATGCTTGACGGGGAGGTTATCATGCATGAGGGGAGGTCACTGTGTTTTTGACACGCTTGGCGATCCAACTTTCTCTCACAATATATATATATATATATATATATATATATATATATATATTTTGCGCAGAACCAGTTAATACAAGCCTGCTTACACTGCCATCAGAATTTCCAGCACCATTCCTTCTGTTGATTCATAATTTGGACTTCTGGCCAAATATTATCGGGTGATAAAATCAAGATGAGAAAAGCGGGGCATGTAGTATGCATAAGAAATAGGAGAAATGCGTTAAAAAGTTCGTATTGAAAACCTGGACGAAAGAGAACGCTCGGAAACCTACGCTTATATGAAAGAATAATATTAAAATGAGTCTTATACGTATAAAACAGGAGGGGGTAGTAGACTGGATTCGTCTGGTTCACGATAGGTCCAACGTCTGGGCTGCTGTCAATAGGATGAAAAGTACGCGGGTCCTTAAAATAAAGCGAATGTCTTCTCAAGAAGGGATCCGTTCGATGAAGTTAGTCGTTCGTGTTTCGTGTTACAGTAATGAGTTCCAGGTTCAAAACTACATTAGTGTGGAATCCAAAACATCAAATACGACCGGCCCTTGTTTTACAACCCTTAGTTTTACGCATCTTTACTTTTAAGGCAGCTTGCCAACTTACACGACAGTTTAATTTATTCTCTCTCTTTTTCGGTTTAACGCCCTTTGGCTCGTTGCATTTTATTACGCTCAACTCTCATTTCTGTTGGGAATATAATTTTTTCTTGAGGCTCACATTTTCAGGAAAGCACCTCGGGCATAAAACTAGAGTTATATATATATATATATATATATATGCGTGCGTGTGTTATTGAACTGCCTTAGCCTCAGTTCTACACTACACTGCTTGACAAGTGGCCGAGAGTTGATATGGTTTCTAATCACAGTGATTAAAAAATCTGTATCACTAAAAAAAAATGTAGCAATCAGCAAATATACAGACTGTCATTCATTCCATATATGAGTAGTAGATGATATGACGTGTTAGTCTAAATTGATTTAATGTACACACACAGATATATATATATATGACTCAGTATCTTTTCATCCACTCAGAATTATGTTCTGCTTCAGTACGTAGCAGTACTGTATAGCAGTCCTACAGTTCAGTTGTATGGTGCTATATGGTATAGTAGTCTTACAGCTACACTGTCTAAACCTCATGCTCGAATTCCAAGAAATATCTGAATCAAAAATAACTTGACACTGGGAATATGGTATTCTGGAATGTGACGACACGCAACTTGACAAAAGTGCTAGTGGTTACAATTCTGAAGATTACAAGTGCTCGCATCCAACACCGTTGTAGTTTTGATAATCATCGTTGTGGGAACACAATCTAATGATATTAGATTGGGTACAAACACTGTAGCATTACGTATATTTCACAGAACATTAGTGATAATAAGTTATAAATGCAAAATTGTCCCTGCGCTTAATTAAGAACCCCAATATAGAGGTATACGGGGAAATGGAAGTACGGTGCCACGCAGTCCCATCTTCCCCACTAGGCAGAGTTGAACGCTGAGCTCCACGCCCCGGCCGTTTTAGTCTCGAGAAAAAAGCCCCAAGCTTCTCTAAATAGTAGGTTCAGTGGTACCGTAGCAGTTTGGGTGCTTAGAAGACAGAAGTCCCTCATACTAGCAGTAATGGAACCACAATTCTTAGGTCGCCTAGACAGTAGGATAGTCATTATACCGAATGAGTTGGCCTGGCTTTGATGACGACCGATATATCTTCAGTAATTAAGTAATGGATCCTGCATACTGAAAATGTGCATTAAAATAAAAGTTGTGTTCACATGTCTAAGAAAATAGTAACCTCTTCGATTTTGCGTTCGTAAATTTTTGGCCGAAGCTTTAGAAAGGCCAAAGAGATCCGATGAAAGTTGACATTAAAACAAAACATAAAGCTTGTGATTCAACCTCAGCTTGTGAAAGGTCGCCTTTATTTCTTCCCCTATTTTCTTTCTGGTCGACTAATGCCACAGAATTTGGAAAGCGTTAATGTCCCATGCCGGTGGAACATGGCTGTCTAAAAGCACCTTTATTTTGTCTGATGGTGGTTTAAGAATACTGATCCGAAAAAGAACAGCATTACAAATTAAAGTATCCAAAGCAACGAGATAACATTTTGTTTGGAAATGTGAGCCCAGTTATGTTTCATGTGTTACTTCCGCGAAAATTTGTTGCTGTATATGAAAAGCTAATGGGTTTCGTTCTTTAAAGTCGCATATTTCTAAATTATATCGCATGAAAAAACGAAGAATAGGGGTAGTCAATCACAACTATACGAACTGCGAATACTACGGTTACACAGTACACAAACTCACTCAACGGCATCTCACTGCCGACTGACTAGCCCTGTAGGAGAGTGAGTGTTCACGCTTGCGCAGTATGGTCTCCTCTGACTGGCTGCCAAGTTATATCAAGACCACGCGACCTGTTCTAGAGATATTCAAAATGGCTGGATACTTTCCGGACAGTCCTCGTATCTTACTGCGTCTTAATGTGTATTATGCAACGTGTTTCGGCTTTAATGATGTTCAATATTATACACTAAGATACTGCAAAATATAATTGATATTGATTGCCCCTATTCTTCCATTTTTAATTGCACATCACGATGGGATGTCGCACACAAAGATTCTGTCAAAAGAATCAAACATCTGTCTTCCTCACATCGCGTCCATTGTTGCCAAAGAAGTGTACTCACATCACGGGCTATTTTTCACAATACAACAACCAGAATATAATCCTATTAACACATTCAACAAGCTCCCAGACTCTTACATAAAGAATATTACCGTGTTGACACCAGTCTAACACCACATGCTGTCCCAGTTAGATCAAAATAGTCCAGAATATCGTACATCTGATCTTTGACACTCATTGTAATATCCATTTTGCCGCCATCCGGGCTATAAGCAAAAGCGGAAACGAAGTTTCGGGAAGAAACACGGCATCTATCCTTAGGGTTTTGGAGACAATGATACTCACATATGGGACCAGACTTCACGATATCACAACACAGATCACAAGATAAATTTCCACCTCAACTATTTTACACTGCGGCATTATTCTCCAATCGATGCCTGTGTTTTCAAAGCGGCAAAATGCCTTCACAATTTCCGACTAACAACAAACTAAATTATTGGTTAGATAAAGTAAGTGCGCCGATTCATGAAATCCTTAACAGGAATATTCAAGAAATGTACTGTTACGGATAAAACTTTGTAGCCTGAAATTTACCCAAATTGTATACACTTAAAGATATAACTTAAATCCTTGAAAGGTATAATGTTTAGATGTCAAAACTGCTTTGAATGAAAACAGAAATGGTGAAGGCTAAACACGCTGACAGAATAACGAAACATTTCAAGCGTAAATATTCTGACGTTAAAACGACAGAAGCTAAAACTGTCACTGACGTGTAGAGTAAAGTAATGATACAGAGTAAATGGACATAAAGTGATGACGTTATTGAGTGATAGTTTCTTCACACTTAAAATCAGATAAACCGAAATCCACTTGTTGAAAAGTACAAACAACTGTGATAATCGAAGATACATTTCGTTGTGACAAAAAAGAACATACAGGCTAAGATATATAAACTACGTCATTGATAAACAGGGTGACGAAACCTGTCGTCATTCTGTGGCTGTCGTTCTGATAATGTGAGGGTGACGTACGTACATTGTGAACAACACCGCAGAAAGTCTTTCATGTCCCATTCCGGAACCAAGCTAAAGGATAAGGGGTTAGATCATAAGCAGTGGAATATCAAGGCAGATACGCCTTGTACAGAACCACTGACAGAATGAGGTGTGAAGGTGTGGAGTGAACACATCTGGTCCAGGACACACACACACACACACACACACACCAATAGCGGACTTCTGACAACACGAGAATGAGCCCTTAAATTAAAAAAAAGAAAATTTTCAAGAGTTGCTGGGAAATGATGAGGCTCTGTTCCATAGAGTTGGGTAGAACTGCCAGGGAAATGCAATGTATATAATCTTCGAAGTTACTTACCGTCACACGATAATCGTATGATGAAGTCTACAGCAAGTGACTTAGAAAGGAAGAAACAATTGAAAATGCAGTGTTTGTTTTCGAATATCTCATGAGAGAGGAATATTTGCGATGCCAGCGCGGTGACTATAATTTTGAAATTCCGCCATGAAGAAGGGTTTAGGAAAAGTTTGAAATATTCAACGATGGGTTTAAATAGCAGGTATGTTTTTAAAGACGGTCCAACGTGGAAAAGGAAAATATTTTCCAATAAATCTCTCAATGTTAGTGACAATAGATGAATCATTATAACAACATTACACTGGGTATTGTTCGTTGTCTGAGGTAAATTCAATATGCAGTCAATGAAATTTTCTCGGGCAGACAGCCGAGTCAGGATGTGAAGATTTTCCGACGTTTCGGGAACTACTTCCGTCCCTATCTTCAGTACGTGTTGATGGGTTTGTAGCACCTAACCACCAGTGCACACTGCACCACTGCCCGAGAAAATTTAATTGAATCCTGTGGCCGCGAAAGCTTCAAGACTTATTTCAGTACGCACTGTTCGTTGTCCGAGGTAAACCCAATATGGACGCAATTTCATAAGCTTGCTGTGCTTCCATCATCATGTAGAAGCATGGATAATATTAATGTTATAAAACAAACCGTTATTGGTCTATTAGATAAAGTGTGCATCCTAGGTCGATTCAGTGGACGCAGTGGGACAGGTTCTGTATTAATTTTCGGTGATCGCGTTAAGCTAGGTTTAAGTGCAGCATAACTCAAAAAAATGTATTTTGTCTGAAGTAATATTCTTATGGGTATACAGCAAAAAAAGTGGAATTTGGTGGCGTTCGCTCTAGCACCGAGGAAAACCATCGGAAGGTTTGATCCAAGTTGGGCGAAGCATGAAGGTTGCCTGAAGAGGAGTATCAAACACTTCAGCTTTTACTGTACCGCCTCTCTACTACAAAGAGACGTGATTTAATATTCTATATGCAAATAACGGTATTTAATCTTAGGAGACAAAATGACATTTAAATATGACCATAACGAAGACAACACTTTACCCTCTAAACAAAACAAGAGGCTCTGTGTGTTACATTATGAGGTAAATAATGTAACCACCGTTTTTTTACAAAGTTAATAGTGCCGCTTTAAATTTTAATTAAGCAATATATACGTTTAATACATTCCTGCGTAATAAATTGTGCCACAGATGTTACAAATTATATTATTTTATCCCGACTTAGGATGTATTTTAACGTACAGTTCTACGATGTAACAACAACATTTAATTTAAACTATATTCAATGACTCAGTTCGTACCTCACAGAGAACATTATAAACGCCAACGTGTCACGCTGCACGCCAGGGTTCGCCAAACCCGCGCCCAAGTGCCCTTTGCTAAACGCCAACGGCACTGTAAGAAAATCCCTTTACCTATATTTTATAATGAAGGAATAAAAGGCATTTACTTCAGAGCATTTGGAAATAATGCCATAGCTAGGAGTCCTCTCTTGGACTATTCACTGCTTAGAAATAAACACTTCTTGTACATCTCCGTTTCATTAAGTCAAACGGTTTATGGTGTTTTTTATGGGGGGGGGGTTATTACGTATTTTTCATGAAATGCAGTCATTTCTGCTATAACGCGACGTTTTTGTTCTTGTGAGACTTCGCTCTTAGAAAATCGCGTAGTAATAATGATGATGACAATATTATCATTAATATTACGTTTGGCGCGATATCTTCCAACTCTTCATTGAATAGAGTAACAGGCAACACGCGTATGCGAACGTCCTCGTTATACAAACAGCGTTCACCTATTGGCCAATCGCAATGTAGCCAGTTGCAGTTAACAAAAGACATTTAATAGCAGAACTGGCTATACAAATATTTACGCACATTCATGGGCCCGCGAAGAAATTCTGTAACTTGAAACGGGCAGTTAATACAGCAAAATTTGGCGACCCCTGCTCTATACTGATAATTACAGCTGATTATGGTTATAATCATCCAAAGCACATTTTAAACTGATTGGAAGAAGGGAAATGTCCGTCAATGTTAAACTGCTGGTAGGTATAGAGACTACTGAGTTTTAAAAAATTATAGCAGAAGTTGTCGTATCTTGCTGACTGTCCTCATTTCTGGAAGGTGGGTAAAAGTACAATAAGAAAGATCATGGTTACAGAACTGCAGGGTGGCTTGGATGATATCTACATCCTCAGGAAAGGAAGGTAAATCAGTAGTAGGACGCATGTTGGCTCATGGTGTCATAGTTAACAGAGAACAGATTAACAAAAACACTTACAACATGGTTGCACTTACATGTCAGTGTTTATCTTAATTTCTTTAGCCAACAAATGCACACAATTGTATTAGATTTACAATAGTATAATAAAAACCACTAACTTTAATCTGTGTACATATGTTGGCTTAAATTATAGTGATTGAAATGAAATGCACGGAATGGAAAATGCGAAATTCGAGTGGTACGTGAGATCATTCAAGGCACGCCTTGGCGTCGGAAGGTCGCGGGTTCGATAAGCAGAGCAAATTGCAATTTTAAAAGTTTTACAAAAATTAGAAGAACTACAGGATGGACAAGACAATGATAAACGCGTTGCGGTGTACACTGACAGCAAGGTAACTTTGGATTTATTGCAAAACAAATTTAAACGGAACCGTTTGATAGAACTTATTAGAAACAAAATTATTGCACTGGTGCATTTAAAGTGGATTATGCATTTCGGGAGGGTAAAAGGACACGCGGGGATAGAGGGGAATGAGTTGGTGGATAGACTTGCAAAAGAAGCTGCTGTGGAAGATGGACCAGTTGTATACGACAAGATGCCAAGAGAGGTGATTATAACGCGAGAGATGGAAAATGGACTTCATATGTGGCAGCGGCAGTGGACGAATACGGGGAATGGGGCAGTGACCAAAGGGGAAGGGGCAGTGACCAAAGGGGAAGGGGGCATTGACCAAAGCTTTTTTCCCGTCAGTGAGGAATAGGCTACGACAGAAAATTCCTATATTCCCAGAGTTTACAACAATGCTAACAGGACAGGAAACTAAAATCATACCTTCACAGGTTTGGACTAACGGATAATCCGATGTGCCCGTGTGAAGAAGAAGAAGAAATTACAGACCACTACAATATTTCAGTGTAAGGAATTACGTAACCAAAGGAATGAAACGATAGAACAATAAAGACACTGGTGACAATTGGCCTACGACGAATGGAACACTCGTCAATAATTGTTTACAAATTTTTGTAAAATTTGTCAAATCTTTAGACTTTACGGATTTGCAATGACGCTTTACTATGTAAGATAGGTAGACAGATAGATAGATGTCAGAGAATGTATGTAAATATTATTAATTATAAGACTAGACATCAAAATACTGTTATCGACGTTATAATGAATCTCCACTACAGTTTTGTGATTATTAAATGTAAAAGTTATTGTAAAACTAAAGCTTAAGTTATGTAAAGCATGTAGTGTTACTCTGTAATGGGGCGTGCTGTTAATATCAATAAAAATAAAAAAGGCCCTCAGGTAGTCAAGAAATTCTCTGCATTTTTTTGGAAACCGTAGGTTCATTTTTGCACTTACAACAGCCCGTCACCTGTCCCTGTCCTTAGCCAAATCATTCTATTCATGCCCTCTACAACATTTCTTTAAAATCCATTTTAATATGGCCTAGGTCTTCCCCCAGGTTTCCCCACTAAAAATACATTCTTCCAAATTCCTGACTTAAATTTTGTATGTAATTATAATAATAATAATTATTATTATTATCATCATCATCATCATCATTCCCATTCGTGATACAAATCCACCCCCACCCCAATTTTATTCTCTTCCTTCGAACAGCCTAATAATTGTTCAGATTGCTGTCTTGTATGTTTTGAAATCATGTATTTGTGTAGGTGGACACAGACATTTCGGATATATATGCTGTCTCCATGCTCAGGGTTGAAGAAATCGTGTCAAAATTAGACGCTAAAATGATTAAAGCGCCGCTGCCAACGCGTTAACACTGCATGGCGTCGCAGGCCAGAAAACTAAAGTCAACAATCCCCGCCGCGCAAACTTGAAGGCTTAAGCAAGGATCTAATAATAGTTACAGGGGAGTCCAAAAGTAATTAATTTTTATTGGCTAGCGGATCGCTTCCTCGCACTACTTCAAGCGGTGGTCTCCTTCCTTCTGCAGGGTTATTTCAGGACTTGGAATATTTCCCAAGCCCACTGCGTAAAATCACCGTGGCATAAACTTCAGTGGACAGAAAATCGTGAGCGATGCAAGACGCAGGAAATACGTTGCTGGCGTCTGCATAAACTTAAGGTAAGACTCGACATAAGTTATCAGGTTCCTTTTGTTATCAGTTGCATGCAAATAAGAAGAGCTCAATATCAACAGGCTGTGGAGTAAAACGTTTAAACACAGTCTCACAAGTGCAAAGTTTTGGTTTTTTTCCCCCCCCTACAATACGGTTACAACTGTGGAAGGTTTGAGATTCTCACGGCTCTGTATTTAAAGATCACGACCTTGGGGGAGAAGGCGTGCAGTTCATCACACAGACACACAAGTACCCAGCACACGACACCTCATTCCAAAAGAAAGGAATCTATATTCGTTGTTGTACTGTACACCTTCCGTGAAACTGTCTAATGCACACAAATTTCACCACCAACTAGCTGCACATGTTTATATATTTACTAGACTATATAAGGCCGATCCCAGTGGCCGCGTGGTCTAAGGCGTGGGTCTGTGGCCGCTCGCTTGCTGAGATTGTGGGTTCGAATCCCACCGGGGCATGGATATCTGTCTGTTATGAGTGTTGTGTGTTGTCAGAGAGAGGTCTCTGCGACGGGCTGATTACTCGTCCAGAGGAGTCCTATCGACTGTGACGTGTCGTTGTGTGTGATCTAGAAACCTCGTGAATGAGGAGGCCCTGGACCAATGGGGGCTATTGCGTCAAAAAAAAAAAACCAAACAGACTATACAAAACTCCTAGATGTGTTGGCCATATCTTCTGGTCATCTGCAAGGAGTTACAAGTCACAATATTGTAACTACCTATGCGTACATTGCCGACTTAGATGGTGACAATCCTATTCTTATTACGTTATATTTTATAAATTCTTCAAATTATCTATGACAAGTTGCTATGTATGCTGTACACATCGACCAAAAGTGTAACTCCCTGAATATGACCAGGACATATGGCCGAAACATGAAGCAGTTTTGTATCGTAAGTATAATAGCTTTGTGCAACTAGTTGCTGGTGAAAACTGTTTAGAGGAATAGAGGAATCTTGTTCACAGTATTTTATGCACATGACAAAAGCAGTGACATACGATGTGAGGTTTCCAGAGTGGTGAATATTCATAGTTTATGATACCGTGTAGTTTGATATGAAGCACCGAACATTTAAGAATAACCTGCTGCCTGATTCCGTGAAGACGGAGAAGGGATGTGGTCCTCCGAAACGGCGACCGTAAACCGGATTTTGTTTTAATAACCAAACGTCTTAACTTTTAATTACTTACGTGTATGTTTGTATGAGTGAAGTACAGCGGTGTCTCTACTTAATTAGTTGTGCATCATACCGTGAGAATAAACAGCCGAGTGCAGACACGTCCTCAATCTTGAACCACTCCGGTACTAAATGCAGATGTATTCAGCTTCACAACATGGACTCTGTACCTCCGAGCAAAGAGCATCTGGTCACACATTGGTTAGTAGACCGAGCGGCAACCCTCGAGTTGCTCTGGACACGTGAAGTAGTAAGAACTTGAATGCCGATTCACTGTTTGTCCAACCTACAATTTTATCACTATACTGAAGAGCTAAACAGCATCGTAATGAAACATTCTGCTGAATCACATTCTGCAATTACAACCTAGTGAGATATCCTTCGCTTAAAATATAGTGACTGATGAAGTCAGCACCTTAAACTGTCACTCTACATTCATTGGTTCATATTTACAAGAGTTTTAAATTTGCAACCGCAGTATAAATTGGTTTAACTTTAACGTCATTGTTAGTGACAACTGCTACTTTAATGTCGTCAATAACAAAGACCGATAAGTGATATTTATAACATGAAATGTAGAAATGCTGTGTATTTCCCGAATGTACGTTTTCAGATTTTGGCGGCTGGCTTGCTCATATGATAGTAATTTGGTTTATTACTGCGTTGGATAATGAGTTTGCTCCCCTGATACGCCAAGCCAGATAGTTATTCCATGCGGCTTAATAAACGAGAAAAATATCGTTTCGGTATTTAGTGAGTGTTTGACTTTAGTGTTAAATGTGACAACAGAGGAGCACGTGATTTATTTGTCGGGGTTTCGGCTATGTTTGAAACACATATTACAAGCCACGATTTACACAGCAGCAAGAAGTAAGTACGGGACAGGATAAAGGTAAAGCAGTCCCATTACAGGCCTGGACATGCCCGGAGGGTTCCAGGAAGTTAAGGTTTCCAAATTTCGTGACAACGGCACAGGATGGTGGTAGGTTGTCAGCCTTACGCACCGGCCACCTTTACCCCAAGGAAATATTCCTGGTACTCATTTCTGTTAGAAGCTGAGTCGACCCCAGTGACATAGTGCGATCGGAAGGATTTTATGTCAATGAAAAATCCATAGACAACAACTGGGATCGAACCAGCGACCTTCCGATTTGTAGCATAGCACCTTAACCACTGTGCTACCGCGGTCCACGATGTAGGGTACTGAGATAAAATAAATCAGTGATCGAAAATTAAAAAACACGTGTTATAGTTGAGTAAAGAGAGACCAACTTGATGTCACTTGCTTTATTATTTCTTTATTTAATGCTTAACATGTTTCGTATGTTAATACATTCATCCTCAGGAGCTTGCGACTTATTTGTTGAGTTATTTCATAGGTTGTATTGCTCTGGTTCGATGTGTGTTGGTGTTACGTTGTGGTTTGGCTGTGGTGGTGAGGCACTAGTGCCTCAGCCTGCATACGGAAACCACACCACCACAGCAAAACCACAACAAAACACCAACACACATCGAACAAGAGCAATACAACCCATGAAATAACTCAACAAATAAGTCGCAAGCTCCTGA
>Ga0123357_10004929_pt1 | contig 15839 bp, 7 predicted proteins | sample TergutEmb28metaG_FD_89873 | JGI IMG/M metagenome (GOLD analysis project Ga0123357, IMG submission 89873) | Embiratermes neotenicus P4 segment gut microbial communities from Petit-Saut dam, French Guiana - Emb289 P4 | ecosystem: Host-associated > Arthropoda: Insects > Digestive system > Gut ... | reverse complement strand
CTGTGTGTATGTGTCTGTGTGTGTGTCTCTGTTTGTGTATGTGTCTGTGTGTGTGTCTGTGTGTGTGTCTGTGTGTGTAACCGTGTGTGTCTGTGTGTGTATCTGTGTGTGTGGCTGTGTATGTGTCTGTGTGTATGTGTCTGTGTGTGTGCCTGTGTGTGTCTGTGTGTGTATCTGTGTGTGTCTTTGTCTGTGTGTATGTGTCTGTGTGTGTGTGTGCCTGTGTGTGTCTGTGTGTGTCTTTGTCTGTCTGTGTGTGTGTGTGTGTGTGTGTACTGTACTACTGCCACCGGGTGGCTACCCAATTGCAGTTAACAAATATATCGTATCATGTCGTATCATATCATGTTAAATTCAAGTACTGGCGACGGAATCCGAGGGCTTCGAAACGGGATGGGGCTAGGTCCTACCCAGACGTTGCGCGTTGGGTCTACACAGCTCTGCCGAGTGATGGGAAGAGGGCGGTAGTTGGGTCGCGAGACGGCTTGCAGGCGGTCCTGATATCACAGCGTTCACAAGCGGAATTCTTACATTTGTTCACATTTATTAATATTTCAAACTCTGTAATTTTGACAACCGTTTTTGCCAGCATTTTTACAAACTCGTATTTGTGAAAGTTTAAATTTAGTGCTTGCAATTGTGACATTAGTATAAAACATCGCACTATGAATAATGCGCAAGGCTACAGTTTACGCTAAATTTCTCATTCTCCTCACCGAGAAGACTAAGACTAAGAATGCAGGCCGTGCAACACCTCATGTGACTATTTCCCAGTAACACTCCTCAGGCAGAACACAAACACACATTACACAATTTGACCCTGCTGTACATGCTAACACACCCTGCTGAGTGTCCGTGCTGACAGAAACATCCATTAGGCAATTCGTATTATTCAATAATAATAATAGACCGGGTCCTAGAATAATAAATTACACTCGCGGCTATTGTTCCGGAAATTGAGTTAAAATTATTATTATTATTAGTAGTAGTAGTAGTAGTAGTGGTGGTGGTGGTGGTGGTGGTAGTAGTAGTGGTGGGGGTGGTATTGGTGGTGGTAGTAGTAGTAGTAGTAGTAGTAGTAGTAGTAGTAGTAGTGGTAGTGTTGGTAGCAGTAGCAGTAGTGGTGGTGGTAGTAGTAGTGGTGATGGTAGTAGTAGTAGTAGTAGTAGTAGTGATGGTATTAGTAGTAGTAATGGTATTAGTGGTAGTAGTAGTAGTAGTAATAGTGAGGGTGGTAGTAGTACTGGTAGTAGTATTAGTAGTAGTAGTGATGGTAGTAGTAGTGGTGGTGGTGGTGGTGGTGGTGGGGGTTTTTTACTAGAAGAAGTAGTGTTGGTAGTTGTAGTAATAGTAGTAGCAATAATGGTGGTAGTAGTGATGGCAGTAGTAGTAGTAGTAGTAGTAGTCATAGTAGCAGTAGTGGTGTTGGTAGTAGTAGTAGTAGTAGTAGTAGTAGTAGTAGTAGTAGTGGTAGTAGTAGTGGTAGTAGTAGTAGTTTTAGTGATGGTGGTGGTGGTGGTAGTAGTAGTGTTGGTAGTAGTAATAATAATGGTGGTGGTAGTAGTAGTAGTGGTGGCAGTAGTATTAATAATAGTAGTGGTGTTGGTGGTAGTAATAGTAGTGGTGATGGTATTAGTGGTAGTATTAGTAGTAGTGTTGGTGGTAGTAGTAGTAGTGGTGGTGGTGGTATTAGTGATGTTAGTAGTTGTGGTGGCAGCAGCAGCAGCAGTAATATTAGTTGTAGTAGTAGTAGTAGTAATAGTAGTGGTGTTGGTGGTGGTACTAGTAGTGGTGGCAGTAGTAGTAGTAGCAGTAGTAGTAGTAGTAGTAGTAGTACTAGTAGTTTTATTTTTAGTAATAATAATAATAGTAATAGTGGTGGTGGTTGTGGTGGTAGTAGTAGTAGTGTTATTAGTAGTGGTGGCACTAGTATTATTAATGTTAGTGGTGGTGTTGGTATTAGTAGTAGTAGTAGTAATAGTGGCGGTGGTGGTGGTGGTAGTAGTAGTACTAGTAGTAATAGTAGTATTAGTAGTAGAGGTTGCTGCAGTATAAACATTTGAGCTCTAATCATATTTCTTCGGTCAAGTAATTTCCTCCCTTTGCGAAGCCAGCACAATACGTTTCCTGTCCAACAATTTCTGTATCTTACCAACACTCAGCCATTTTTTAATCCACCCAACTCCTTCACATCCCTCGAAGACATTTTAAATGTTTCAATTTCAGTTGTATTCCTCCTTGAGAGAAGAAGCAACTCTCGACTGTAATGTCAACAAGAGAAACGAACAACAGTTATTTCTGCCAGTTAAAATTTGCATTAAAATTTACGTAAAAGTTAAATAAATACAACATATTTTATACTCGCATTTAATGAAATTTCACAAACGAGTAAAAGAAAAGTAGCTGAAGTTTAAAAGAAGTTAATTAACTGTACTTTTACAGTATAATCAGTAACCTGCCAGCAATTAGCTGTACTGCCACTGCGTAAGCAGATAACCTACAGCAAATAAGGCTTCAAACAGAAATGTTATGAAATATCCAAATTTACACAAATCTCACATCATCCTTCGCTTGTTTCAACATTAATACGCTTGCTTAATTATTTGTTCTCGTTTAGAATTCATTTTAAGACTTTCTTTAATAACACCACGATTTCAAATATCAGTTTTTGGCAAGACAACTCACCTCAATTTTGTTTTCATAAAAAAAAAAATTGTAGAGTTTTTCTCAAGTATAGTTTAACATAGATCACAATTTCGTATATAATTCCTTTTAATATTATACAGGGTTATTCTGTCGCTAGAGGCCCCAAAAGATTGGCTGTAAGAAATTATGTTATTGAGATAATGACTTGAAAATTTATATACACATACCGGGAACGATGCAAAACAGGACTGCTCATAATCGATGCTGAAAATGGTCTCCTTTTACATCCAAGCACACGTGAATGCGTATCTTCAAATTCTGGAATACTTTTCCCAAAGTGTCGAAGTTGACGGCTTGAATCTCTTAGCGTATAGCGTCCTTGAGTCGTTCGATTGTGCGGGGTGTATTTTTGTAAACTTTGCCCTTCAATAGGCCCCAAAGAAAGAAGTCGGCAGGCGTTAGATCGGCTTCCCCTTGTCTCCAACTTTTTAACCAATTTCTGGATGCAACACTTCGATGGTGCACGTCTTTCACTAAATTCCGTTCGAAATGCCGTCTGGCATGCTTTAAATGAACCTGTTTGCCAGTATTTAAGAAAGAGAAACCCGCGCTGTTCGACTGTATACATAGACAATAGTTTGGGGCCTCTAGCGAGAGACTCACCCTATACTTAAAGAGAGGATTAATACAAAAAATACGTCTTGAATATGATTCTGCTCTTAAGGAAATAGAAGGTAAAGACGTCGAATAGGTTAAACTGGCTCAGTATCTGGACAAGTGTTGGGATATTTGAAACAAGATAAGTAAATTTCGGAGTCCATAAATGCCGGAATTTATTGGTTAGCGAAAATGTAGTCTTATCTTAACCCTCCATGCTGTTGTTGAGATAAACAATTACACTAAAATTCATATAAATGAGGGGGAAAACACAAAATGCGGTGAGGGGAAATTGTAAAATAATTATTGTTCTTTTGTGAGGCGACGGTGTGTAGTAGAAATTTAACGTAAATGAGAAAAGTCTCTAAATATCACTAAATGTCACTAAATGTCACTAAATATCTACCAGAGTACAGGGCAGTACTGACGCGTTGCACTGTTATTAAAGGCACTGTAGTGTTGACAACGGCACTGTAGTGTTGACAACGGCACTGTAATGTTGTCAACGGCGCTGTGGCGTTGTCAATTGCACTGTAGTTTTGTCAATGGCACTGTAGTGTTGTCAATGGCACTGTAGTGTTGTCAACGGCGCTGTGGCTTTGTCAATTGCACTGTAGTGTTGTCAACGGCGCTGTGGCTTTGTCAATTGCACTGTTGTGTTGTCAACGGCGCTGTGGCTTTGTCAATGGTACTGTAGTATTGTCAATGGCACTGTAGTATTTTCAATGGCACTGTAGTGTTGTCAACGGCGCTGCGGCGTTGTAAATGGCACTGTAGTGTTATAAATGGCACTGTAGTGTTGTCAATGGCACTGTAGTGTTGTCAACGGCGCTGTGGTGTTGTTAATGGCACTGTAGTGTTATAAATGGCACTGTAGTGTTGTCAATGGCACTGTAGTGTTGTCAATGGCGCTGTGGCGTTGTTAATGGCACTGTAGTGTTATCAATGGCACTGTCGTGTTTTCAACGGCGCTGTGGCGTTATCAATGGCACTGTAGTTTTGTCAAAGGCGCTGTGGCTTCATCAATGGCACTGTAGTGTTGTCAATGGGACTGTAGTGTTGTCAACGACGCTGTGGCTTTGTCAATGGCACTGTAGGTTTGTCAATGGCACTTTAGTGTTGTTAATGGCGCTGTGGCATTGTCAATTGCACTGTAGTGTTGTCAACGGCGCTGTGGCGTTGTAAATGGAACTGTAGTTTTGTCAATGGAAATGTAGTGTTTTCAATGGCACTGTAGTGTTGTCAATTGCACTTTAGTGTTGTCAAAGACACTGTAGTGTTGTCAACGGCGCTGTGGCTTTTTCAATGGCACTTTAGTTTTGTCAAAGGTACTGTATTGTTATCAATGGCACTGTAGTGTTGTCAACGGCGCTGTGGTGTTGTCAATGACACTGTAGTATTATCAGTGGCACTGTAGTGTTGTCAATGGAACTGTAGTGTAGTCAACGGCGCTGTGGCGTTGTCAATGTCACTGTAGTGTCATCAATGGCACTGTAGTTTTGTCAATGGCACTGTAGTTTCGTCAACGGCTCTGTGGCCTTGTCAATGGCACTGTAGTGTTGTCAATGACACTGTAGTGTTGTCAACCGCGCTGTGGCGTTGTCAATGGCACTGTAGTGTTGTCAATGGCATTGTAGTGTTGTCCATGGCACTGTAGTGTTCTCAACGGCGCTGTGGCGTTGTCAATGGCACTGTAGTGTTTTAAATGGAACTGTAGTGTTGTCAACGGCGCTGTGGCGTTGTCAATGACACTGTAGTATTATCAATGGCACTGTAGTTTTGTCAATGGCACTGTAGTGTTGTCAACGGCTCTTTGGCCTTGTCAATGGCACTGTAGTGTTGTCATCCGCGCTGTGGCGTTTTAAATGGCACTGTAGTGTTGTCAATAGCACTTTAGTGTTGTCAATGGCACTGTAGTGTTGTCAACGGTGCTGTAGCGTTGTCAATGGCACTGTAGTGTTTTCAATGGCACTGTAGTGTTTTCAACGGCGCTGTGGCATTTTAAATGGCACTGTAGCTTTGTCAATGGCACTGTAGCGTTGTCAAGTTTTCACCGTCACTGTAGCGTTGTCAATGGCGATGTGGGGTTATCAACAGCACTGTAGTGTTGTCAATGGCACTGTCAATTCGTAGGGACCTACACAGCTGAGGGTAGCTGAGTGATGATTGTGAAATACAGAAGAAATATTACTGAGAGAATGAGAGAGAAGTACTTGAAGAGGAAAATGTCCGTGTGCAAATTTATCCACCTTAAATCACACTTGGATAAAACTGGAAAAGAACGCAGGCCTGCGCGGTAAAAGGCAGGCGACGAACCGCTTGAGAAACGGCATGACCTTCGTAAGAACGGGAATACCCTTGAACAGAATGAGTCGATCAAGACGTCCTTCTCAATCACGTCGATATACCGCAGTGAATTTTTTTATGCATGGGACGAGCGGATGAGTAGACTCATTTGTAGGAAAAATCTTCTTCACGACGCTGCTGGTGGCGTTATGACCATTGCCACCATTTGGGCAAATTGCAGTAAATAATTTGACGTTCAGCTGACCGTGCATCTTGATAAATTCTTATAATAAAACCAACCAGCTCTACTAATTTCTCAAATTTATTTTTGGAATAAAATTCTACATGTTTCGGACAGTTCCTCTGTCCATCATCAGGAGTTTTTCACTGTACACACAGCAATGGTATATGTCATTTAGGTTTGCTGACAGCTTGCGAGCAGTTCCGTCCTTATCCTGCTCGCAAGCTGTATGACATACACCATTATTGTGTGTACAGTGAAAAACTCCTGATTATGGACAGAGGAACTGTCCGAAACATGTAGAATTTTATTCCAAAAATAAATTTGAGAAATTGGTGCACCTGGTTGATTTTATTACAAGAATGCAGCAAATAAAAATACTGTTTGCAGAGAACTGCGTATTTGAGTAATACGTTTTTGCTTTGAAGTTTATTTTCTATCGTGAAGTTAGTGCAGTGAAATTTTATGAATTTTTGGACGTCAAAGTCCAAGTTTATGTAGACATTACGAACCGAACTGCATGCAAAGTTAATTAACGTTATGTAATGTTATGCTGTACTCTGGTATTCTGAGGGTCAAATCCACGATTAGTAAAGTGCCAGGGATACCAACTGTAGTTATATATCACTCAACATTTTCGGTTTGATAGTCCCGTTATGGGAAACGCTGAGAGATTTCAACATGTAAACTTTCAAACAAATATATAGAGATCTAGATAGCTGTAGACATATTTGTTAACTGCAATTGGGTTGACACCCGGTGACAGCAGTACAGCACACATTTACACAAAAACATTACACAGAAAAATAAAATTAATTTTGGAACAATGCGGGTCGTGCCCCGTCTGTGCGAGTTGTATCCTGGCATTCGCCTTACAACTGAGGAAAAGGCAAGGAAAAACGTCAGTCAGTGTAGAAAATCCTCAGTCAGGGTAGAAAAATCTCAGGCAGTGTAGAAAAACCTCAGTAAGGGTAGGAAAACCTGTCAGGTAGAAAAACTCGGTCAGGGTAGAAAACCTCAGTTAGGGTAGAAAAACTCACTCAGGGTAGAAAAAATCAGTCAGGGTAGAAAATCCCCAGTAAGGGTAGAAAAATCTCAGTCAGGGTAGGAAACCTCAGTCAGGATAGAAAACCCTCAGTCAGGGTAGAAAAATCTCAGGGTAGGAAAAACTCGTCAGGGTAGAAAAGCCTCATTCATTGTAGAAAAATCTCAGTCAGTGTAGAAAAACCTCAATCAGGGTACAAAAACCTCAGTCAGGGTAGAAAAAACTCAGTCGGGTTAGAAAAACTTCAGTTAGGGTAGAAAAACCTCAGTTATGGTAAAAAAACTCAATCAGGATAGAAAAACCTGTCAGGGTAGAAAAATCTCAGTCAGGGTAGGAAAACCTCAGTCAGGATAGAAAACCCTCAGTCAGGTAGAAAAAGCTCAGGGTACAAAAACATCTTCAGGGTATAAAAACCTCAGTAAGAGTAGAAAAAATCTCAGTCAGGGTAGAAAACCCTCAGTCAGGAAGGAAAACCCTCAGTCAGGGTAGAAAAATCTCAGGGTAGAAAAACCTCAGTCATGGTAGAAAAATCTCAGTAGGGGTAGAAAAACCTCAGTCATTGTATAAAAACCTCAGTCAGGGTAGAAAAACCTCAGTCAGGGTAGAAGGAAACTCGGTCAGGTTAGATAAATCTCAGTCAGGGTAGAAAAACCTCAGCCAGGGTAGAAAACCCAGAGTTAGGATAGAAAAATCTCAGTCAGAGTAGAAAAACATCAGTCAGGATATAAAATGTCAGGGTAGAAAAATCTCATAGTAGGAAAACTTCAGTCAGGGTACAAAAATCTCATGGTAAGAAAACCTCAGTAATGGTAGAAAAACCTCGGTCAGGGTAGAAAACCCTCAGCCATGGTAGAAAAACAAGAGTTAGGGTAGAAAAATCTGTCAGGGTAGAAAAATCTGTTGGGGTAGAAAACCCTCAGTCAGGGTAGAAAAAGCTCAGGGAACGAAAACCTCAATAAGGGTTGGAAAACTTCAGTCAGGGTAGAAAAAATTCAGGGTACAAAACCCTCAGTCAGGGTAGAAAATTTTCAGGGTAGAAAAACCTCAGTCAGGGTAGAAAAATCTCAGTCAGGGTAGAAAAACCTCAGCCAGAGTAGAAAAACCAGTGTTAGAGCAGAAAAATTTCAGTCAGGGTAGAGAAACCTCAGTCAGGGTAGAAAACCCTCGGTCAGGGTAGAAAATTTTCAGGGATACGGAAACCTCAGTCAGGGTAGAAGAATTTCAGGGTAGAAAAACCCCAGTCAGGGTACCGTATATCGGCATTTTAAGGAATTAATAAACACAAAAATTCACACACATTTTTCTCTGTGTTTCAAGATTGGTAAATGTAAACAACTGTTTTTATAAGGCAGGAAAAAGGAAAAGCGCCGTAAAAAATCTTCGAAAAGGAATAGGCTTTAAGCATGTCGCAGAGCCGCTAAAAGCACCACGTACATGTCACTGTAATAGAATAATTGTCGAAGGCAATACCACGAAGTCAAAGGGTGGTTTGAACACATTTACATCTGACGAAGAAAAAAGAACCCTCTGGAAGAACCATTCATCGGTGGGCGCACTGATGAATTCTGGGAAAGGTAACGGAAAAAATAAATCAACGGTACCCAGAAGAATAAATGCATCCCTATTCTCAGAATTTCAATACTCGAGTTGTTCTTACAAGATGGTACTGAATCAATTCGCTTTGCAAACTCAGAGGATCGTAAAAAGTGTGGACTTAGTAACACACAATACACCTGCCGGATTTTGCCATAGTATGGACACTGGATACAGTTAAGAAATACCCTCTTTAGCACAACAAAAAATAACGCGCTGGCGTAAGAGGCTGTGAAAGGTTCGTTTTTGGAAAGCGCATATAAGGAAATTTGTGGGCCGGGTAGCGTAGTCTGTTTAGCAACTGGCTACGGGCTGGACGGTCCGGGGATCGAATCCCGGTGGGGACGAGATTTTCCTCACCTGTTCAGACCAGCCCTGAGACCCACCCAGTCTCCTGTACAATCCGTACCGTGTCTTTCCCGGGAGTAAAGAGTGGCCGGAGCGTGACGATGACCCCTCACCCCTTCTAGTGGTCAAGAAAGAGTAGAGCTACACTCCTACTCTCCTTATGGGCCGTATGGCCTGTACAGAGCGTCAGTGTCTGTACAAGGGTGCACTTTACCTGTTTTATGCAAGGAAATTTGAAATGTAAAATTTCAAGACACTTTGTAAATACTTCATAAGCATTTTATTGTAATGATGATCTTATTTGTCCTCACTTACGGTCCTATTGCCCCACAAGCGGGCGGATGGAAAGGGCGAAGATACATAATTCGATACAAGATTTCATGTCATGTCGGACAGCAATCAGAATATAATAATAATATTAAAAAAAATAATAATAATAATAGTTGTACCAGTAATAATTGGAGACACTGGAATAGTAACGAGAAGCTTAAAGAAAAATTTGGAAATTATAACAGGAAAATATTCGACAGATTCACTACAAAAGACAGCCGTACTAGGAACATCACACATAATACGGAAAGTACTGCAGTGTGAAGCTTGAAGCGTGAGCGGTGGGGATCACCGCTGGTTCAAGAGAAGTACCAGGAAGAAACGGCCTGTGACAACAGACATCCATATTGTATAATAATAATAATAATAATTACTGCAATTGGTTTGTCACCCGGTGGCAGTGGTTATTTTACATGTATACAAAATATGAAATTGGTTACTACTAAATTTAATTTGGGAGGGCTACATGAGAAGCATCTAGTGGCAAATTGGAATCTTGGGAACTATCTCAGCATTTGATTTTAGACACAGAGAAACCAAGAAAACCCTGTGTCGAGGTGGCCGGTCGCAGGACCTTCTGAATACTGACTTCTAGCCAGCAGTCCGGCATCTAAAGTGAAAAAAAGCAATGCCCACCTAGTACAACAAATACACATGAGATGACAAAAATACACAAAAGACAACTACAACAATACACACGGTCAACCAACATCAATTACACACAAGACAACTTAAAACTAGCAACAATACATATGAGACAAATTGGAATAGAACTTGTACAAAAGTAGAAGCACCCAAGCAAGACAGTACTGTGAACAGTTTTGTAATTGTTTTTTCCCAATCATTAATTCACTCACGCTTTCACCCCAGTCCTTCACTTCTCATCACTTACTACTCCTATAAACCTTTTCCATAAAGACTCGTCCCCCCGCCCCACCCTTCCCTATACTACACTTGTTACTGGCGGATGGCAATACTTGACAAAAACTATATTCCGATTATTTCCATCCATTCAAAACGGCATAAAAGCTGATTATGTAATAGTTTTTATGTTTATTAAACACATTTACATATTCAGTTCGTGGCGACACGCAGTGGTGCAGTTGGTTGATACACCGCGCTACAAACCGAAAGGTTGGGGGTTTCTTTCCCTTTGGTGTCATTTGAATTTTTCATTGACACTGCCCCTGGGGTCGACAGAGCCTCTAACAGAAATGAGCACCACGGGTGTTTCCTGGGAGGTAGAGAAGGCCAGTGCGTACGGCTGACAACCGTACCACCTTCATGTGCCGATTGTCTTGAAATCTGGGAGCCTCAACCTCCTGGAATCCTCAGAGCCTGTCCAGGCCTGTAATGGGATTGCTTTAGCTTTACATATTCAGATCGTACCGCCCAGTAAACACATTGGAACTTGGCTATAAAAGTCAACTGACTTCTTCTTCTGTTTCTTCTTGTTCTTAACCTTCAGTCTTTTGATTGGTTGCAGCTATCTATCTGCAACTGTTGCAAGCCACTCTTTCCATTGCTCTATAACTGTCAGCTGCTGAGTTTCCGGCAAATTGCTTGAAGTATTACAGTCCAGGTCTTCCCACGGCCTTTTTCCCCAAATATTGTTTCTTCAAGGATGTTTAATAAAAACTCACAACGCCTAACTGTATGCCCTATGCATGAGCGAAGTCTGTTTTTTTAAAATTCTGAAAAATATTCTTTCTTCTTTCGCCCTTCGGAAAAATTCACCATTCGTTGTTCTATCTGTCCATTTTATTTATAACATTTTTCTCCATCTCCATGTTTCAAATGCATTTACGATCCTCTCTTCATTTTTTCCTAGGGGCCATGTTTCTGACCCGTAAACAGCAACACTCCAAATACAACTTTTGTAAGTTCAGCTGACTTTGCTTACCAAAACAATCGCTGTTTCTTCCGTACAGATCGTATAAATACACTGCGTGGGGCAGAACGTAGAATTATATATAAAGATCCAGTTCGTACCGCGCAGTAAACACAATCCGTATCGGTTATGAAAACCAAACAGTTAATGCTCTATAGGTGATGACGACACTACAGAATTTGAAAAAAGCCACCACGTACATATAGTGTAAATACTACAGTACGCTTATCGAATAGGAGTGACAGAATGAACAAAAGATTCGATTAAGGGTGTGACAAGCGTCTCACGGTGAGCAACTGCAGTGCAGCGAAGACAACAGCTACACACCTTGAGAAAAAGTACACGGCAACAACAGGGTGTGCCACCACCCACACGGACATACACACACCCAGGGGTAAAACCGGAGCGAACTGGGAACACACTAACACTCGGAGCGTAAGCAAGGGACCGTACATCCAAGGTCATTCGGGCCTCCGCACAACACGACCCCAATTAAGAGGAAGGAAGAGGAACACGCCTCTTCGTAATACCAGCGGACCGGAACCTTCAAACTTGACACTAGCCAGTAGCACTACCATGCCTCTAGCCAGAACAAACCACCACATATAGAAATTACATTACGCAGTAAGGCCCGTATGTAGAGAGCTCTGCACCACGTGCACGTTCATTGTATATAGTAGGACTTTAAGTTAAGTTCTCTTGAAGAAAACCTGAAGATGGCCAGTAGGCCGAAACATGTAGTTGCCTAGTATAGCCATTAAATACACCTTAATTGACATAGTTGTATGTGACTATATAATCTTTCCAATTCTCTATAGAGGAATAACCGTTGTTTGTTCTGCGATCTGTACAAATCGTTTAAATACACTGTGTGGGCAGAACGTAGAATGCGTAAATGTCAAACCTGGAGATAAACATTAACAATTGCTACTTAAGAGTTTAAGGAAGTGTCTATACCTGTTCGTTTGGATTTATCAAAATTCATAAAGAAGCAAAAATGAGGCAACTAGCAATAATCAGTGTATTATTTATTAAAATAATTAGTAAGGTTTTGAGGTTCCCACGCCGACAGATACGTACAATAAATTTTACCCATGATTCTTACAATACGGGCTTAATAATAGCTATCTTGTTATTGTCGAAACATGTAGCTTTGTTCTTGCTGTTAATACGTCACGCTGATTGATCACCTTCACTGTATTCGATATGAAACGGTGATGTATTTATATTCCAACCAATCGTAAATGTATCGACTAAAATGAGGGCGTTTGAGAATAGAGTGATGAAGAGAATGTTTGGGCCTAACATGGATGAGGTAACAGGGGAATGGAGAAAACTATATAATGAGGAGATTAATGATCTGTACTGATCAACCAATATTGTTCGGGTGATCAAATCGAGAAGGATGAGATGGGCGGAGCATGTAGCGCGTATGGGAGAGGGAGTGGCGTATAGAGGGATTTGGTGTGGAAACCTGGGGGAAAGAGAACACTGGGGAAATCCAGGCGTAGATGGGACCATAATATTAAGACGGATCTTCATAAATTGGGACTAGGGGGTATGGACTGCATAGAGCTGGCTCAGGATAGGGACAGGTGGTGGGCGCTTGTGAATGCGGTAATGAACCTTCGGGTTCCATAAAATGCGGGGAATTGCTTGACTAACTGCAAACTGGTTAATTTCTCAAGAAGGACTCTGCACCATGGAATAAGTAAGTATCGGCTAACATATCTATCGGGGTGCTGATAAGTCCTTAGCCCGACCAGGGGCGAAACAAGCTCGGAAGCATGTCATGGACGCGTGCGATATCAACAAAATCGAGACGTAAGCTGTCATCAAGTGTCTTTTCCTACAAAGTAAGGCGCGGAAGGAAATTCACGCCATTCTGACAGAAACATTAGCTTGTTTCCTTCCTGGTCGAGCTAAGGACTTACCAGCACCCCTGTACTAATTTCGGTAGGTATCGGCCAAAACACAAAAACACGTATCTCATCTTAGTGGAGATCCATTCCCACAGAAAATATTATCTATAAAAGGACTTAAAAATGACACCCAACAATGGTCTATCTGGTATTAAAACGATGATTGTAGTGTTGTGGGATGCAATGCTCTGTCATTGGTCGAGTAGTTACCGTTGTTTCGATTGATCATAGTGCCTCCATCGTCTTGGTCAAGCATTCAAAGAAGAACAAGTAATCAAGCAAAGGTAAAAGGTAAAGCAGACCCATTACAGGCTTGGATTGACCCAAAGGGTTCCAGGAAGTTAAGGTTCCCAGATTTCATGACAACAGCACAGGATAGTGGTTAAGGGTTTCATCCCTACGCACCGGCCGCCTTTACCTTCAGGAAATGGTCCTGGTACTCATTTCTGTTAGAGGCTGAGTTGACCCCAGGGACCATAGCGCGATCGGAAGGATTTTATATCAATGAAAAATTCCAATGACACAAGCTGGTATCGAACCAGCGACCTTCCGATTTGTAGAACAGCATCTTAATCACTGTGCTACCGCGGTCCCCACAAACAATCAATCAGTCCAGAAAAAATTCATATATAATTCCTTAACTCTGATAAATAAGGAAGAACTCTGCCGAAACGTCGGTAGCTGCTCGTGCAAAGATACAGCATCACATTACAGAAGAATGACATTTTTGGCTACAACGTTTAGGGAAAATAAAGTAATTTTACAAGAACATTTGGGTCATGTCAACATTAATATTTCTATATCCAACAGGGTGTTGGGAAAGAACAAACAAAACTTGGAAATACACGTAGATGATGTTGTGATAATCTGTGTCGTGAGCCGGAATAGCTCAGTCAATATAGTGACTCTACGCTCCGAGGTTCCTATTACAGAAAGTAAATTTTTATATCTTGGCGTAATTTAGTGTCTGTTTCCTTTTAAGACATTGGCGATTGAAATAAATGTTTGCACAACTTGTTTCTCAAATCCCTGTATTGACTGATGGAACGAGTTTGACTACCTAAGATACATTTTGTAGAGGACAACCCGCTGTATTACAGAATTAAAAACACCATTAACTTTATTTTTCTGTCAAACACAACAATATTTTATTACTAATTATTAATTATGAATTATTATTATTATTATGAATTATTAATATTTATGAAACAATGATTTGAATTATCATTAATTATAAATTACTACTATTAATTATGAATTATTGTTAATTATTAATTACTATTATTAATTGGCTGTGCATGTGGTGCGTATAGTTGAGGAGAGGGGGGCATATAGGTTTTGGTGGGGAAACCGGAGGGAAGGAGACCACTGGGGAGACCTAGGCGTAGATGGGTGGATAATATTAGGATGGATCTCCAGGAGGTAGGATGTGGGTATATGGACTGGATTGGACTGGCCCAGGATAGGGACGGGTGGCAGAGGCTTGTGAGTGCGGTAATGAACTTTCGGGTTCCGTGAAATGCGGGGAATTTCTTGACTAGCTGCAAACCAGTTAGCTTCTCAAGAAGGACTCTGCAGCATCGAGTAAGTATTATTAATTACGAATTATTGTTTATGAATTATTATTAATTATGAATTATTTTTAATTATAAATTATTAGATTAATTACGAATTATAATTATGAATTATAATTATTAATTATTATTAATTATTATTAATTATTGTTATTAATTATTAATTAATAATTAATATTATTGAAATATTTTATTATTATTAATATACTGTTGCGTTTGACCTAAAATATAAATTTTATTTTAAATTTTGTATCACAACGGAATGTCCACTACGAAAATTTCTTTACAAAAATTAGAAATTTGCGTATTTTGAACTTTCAGACAAGCCCTGGAACCCCCGTTATATGGAGCTTTTTCTCGAAGGTAAAGAAACCGGACCGGTCGGAACGTGAATCTAACAACTCACCTCCGTCTAAAGTTGCGTGCGGGAAGTACTTTCACTACCCTTAGGGGTTTCGTGGAATTCCTAGGGATAAAGTGACTGTCAACGTCAGTATCTGTTTCCGGTCATTTCGTCACAGGCACTGTCATATTTCGTTACAGAACCAGACTTGCCACTGACTCCACTGCAGCCCTTTGAAGTGTAAACCTATCAGACATTATTCCAAACACGAACCCAAAACCACTAACAGGTTTCCCATCATCACGACAGTACAAAATATGATTTATATTACATTCTATGCACCAATTAATTTCCGATTGCTTGCTCCATTGGGGAGTCTCTTATTTGAACCGCAAATAATAAGAATAACTTTCCTTTCTTTTGATTAACAAAAAGGTCCAGATTATAACTGCGCTCTTCTGGGGTATTTTGGGCCGGGTAGCGTAGTCGGTATAGCGACTGGCTACGGGCTAGACGGTCCGGGGATCGAATCCCGGTGAGGCGTGATTTTCAGCACCTGTCCTGACCGGCCCTGGGGCCCACCCAGCCTCATGTACAACGGGTACCGGGTCTTTCCCGGGGGTAAAGAATGGCCGGAGAGTGACGCTTACCCCTCGCCTCCTTCTAGTGCCGTGGTCAAGAAAGAGTAGAGCTATATCTCTATTCCCCCTATTGGCCGTGCAGCCTGTACAGAGCCTAAGTGCCTGTACAACGGTGCACTTTAACTTTACCTATACCTCAACTCTCCCTAGGGACCGTACAGCCTGTACAGAGCCTCAGTGCCTGTACAACGGTGCACTTTACCTTCACCTATACCTCTACTCCCCTTATGGGCCGTACGGCCTGTACAGAGCCTCAGTGCCTGTACAACGGTGCACTTTACCTTTACCTATACCTCTACTCTCCCTATGGGCCGTACGGCCT
>Ga0123357_10004928_pt1 | contig 15839 bp, 15 predicted proteins | sample TergutEmb28metaG_FD_89873 | JGI IMG/M metagenome (GOLD analysis project Ga0123357, IMG submission 89873) | Embiratermes neotenicus P4 segment gut microbial communities from Petit-Saut dam, French Guiana - Emb289 P4 | ecosystem: Host-associated > Arthropoda: Insects > Digestive system > Gut ... | reverse complement strand
TTTACCACTCTTGGCTTCCCATTCTGCTTTGGCTGTGCGCATACGCTGCCGGTTGGCTTTTATAGACGTAAGGATACTTTCTTTATCTTCTGACAGCGAAAGAATAGCCTTACGACCGCGACCCTGTTGGGTATATAAACCTGATATACCTTTGGCTTTATACCGCTTAACCCAACTGTTGACACTTACATTGCTCATTCCCGTTATAGCGCCTACCTCTTTGGAGGTACGACCTTCCGATTTTAGCAATATACTTTGGCAGCGCATACGAAAACAATGGCTTGCGCCTTGCTTTAATCCTGATTCCAACGCTTGGCGCTGCTCGCGCATAAGAATCGGTCTATTTACTCGTCCCATAATGGGGGACAAAGATACTAATAATATAAACTAATTTGCAATTTGTACTTATGAAGGGCATTCGAATATAAAGTCGTTGAAAAAATGGAAAAAACTCAATTATAAATAACAAATAAACAATGATAATAAAATCTATATTTCTAATATGATATCTTTTAATAAACCATATTTGACAGGAAAAGAAACTCAGTACATAGAGCAAGCCGTATTATCAGGTAAAATTTCCGGCAATGGAATGTTCATGCAAAAATGTCAAGCGTTTTTTGAGAAAAAATACAATTTCAGAAAATGTTTGCTCACAACTTCCTGTACAGATGCACTCGAAATGTGTGCTATATTGGCGGACATTCAACTGGGCGATGAAGTAATTGTTCCGAGTTATACTTTCGTTTCTACGGCTTTAGCATTTGTGAGGCAAGGCGCTAAAATTGTTTTTGCCGACAGCTATGCAGACAATCCGAATATTGATGCTGATAAAATAGAAGAATTAATTACGCCTAAAACAAAGGCTATTGTCCCTGTTCATTATGCTGGTATAGCATGTGATATGAACAAAATTATGATGCTGGCAAAAAAATACAATTTGTTGGTTATCGAAGATGCAGCACAGGCGATTGACAGTTTTTATAAAAGCAAAGCATTGGGTTCAATCGGACATTTAGCCGCTTTTTCGTTCCATGAAACGAAGAATATTATATCAGGTGAAGGCGGAATGTTGACAATCAATGATGAGCGTTTTATTCAACGGTCTGAAATTATTTGGGAAAAAGGCACCAATAGAGCCGAATTTTTTCGTGGCGAAGTTAATAAATATGGTTGGGTAGATATAGGTAGTTCATTTTTGCCATCTGAAATTATGGCAGCGTTTTTATGGGCACAAATTGAGAACTTGAATAAAATTCAAAATAAACGTAAAATATTGTGGAATAAATATTTTGAATTATTGTCACCGTTTGCAGATAAAGAATATTTTCGTTTGCCCCAAAAACCTGAATATGCAACGAATAATGCACACATGTTTTATTTGGTTTGCAATTCGCTGGAAGAACGTACAAAATTGATTGCTGAACTTAAAGAAAATAATATTTTGGCTGTTTTTCATTATTTAAGTTTGCACAAAAGTGAATTTTACAAGAATAAACATGATGGGAGAGATTTGCCGAACTGCGATAATTTTACTGATTGTTTGATGCGGTTACCAATGTTTTATGAATTAGAAATAACAGATATAGAAATTATTGTGGAAATAATCATAAATTTTTATCAAAATAAAAGATGAACAAAAAATTAAATATTGTAATATTGACAGCGTCTCATCCGATAAAAGAATCAGGAGGGTTAATTTATGATATGTATAAAAGTTTGTCAGATGCAGGGCATTCCGTTATTGTTATAGCGAAATCAAATAATTATAATGTTAATGTAAATGTTGACATAAAATTTTTATATTCAAGAAACAAGTTAATTCGTTTTATTAGAAGAACATGCAGATTCTTTTTTGACCATTTTGGAAGAATGAATCCTGATTATTATATGATAAGTATAAACGAATATAAATCTCATTTTTCAACGAAAAAATTATTGTCAAAAATAACATTTAATCCGGATATTATTATATACACTCATCCTCATAATTTTGGAGATTCAAAGAATTTATTTGAATTAAATAAAAGAACAGGTGCCCCAATTTTTAATATACCAGTTGATACGGCGGTTTTTACGGGAGGATGTCATTACACTAATGGATGTACGAGATATGAATCGGAGTGTGGTTGCTGTTTAGGACTTTATTCAAATAAAAAACATGATGCGTCATATAAAACATTTAAATATAAGAATAAATATCTTTCACAAACTCAAATATATTTGCTTGCAAATGAATGGATATTAAGACAGGCAAGAAGAAGTTTTCTCTATTCGTCAAAGCCTTTTTTTAAACTGGATATTGTCATAAATGAAAATTTATTTAAACCTTATAATAGAACTATAATGCGGATAAAATATAATATACCGCAAGAAAGATCGGTTATTTTGTTTGGTGCACATAAAATTAGTGAAAAACGAAAAGGGATTGTTTATCTTCAGGAAGCATTAAAAGAATTGTATCAAGAAATGACGGAAGTAGAAAGAAAATCTACTGTTGTAGTAATTATAGGTAATTCACAGGAAAATATAAAAGATTTAATTCCATTCGACAGTTATTTGTTAGGCCGTATTCTGCCTGAGGTATTACCTGAGGTATATTCATTGGCTGATGTTTATGTTTCATCTTCTATACAGGATGCAGGTCCAATGATGGTTGTCCAATCAATGATGTGTGGCATTCCAGTAGTAGCTTTTGAAATGGGCAATGCAGAAGATTTTATTATTGACGGAGAAACTGGATATAGAGTGCCTTTATATGATACTAAGCAATTAAAAAGAGGAATACAATTAATGTTGAATAAAACGGAAAAAGAAAGCAAACGTATATCTGAAAATTGTCGAAATATAGCGATCTCTAAATCTTCTTACAAAGTTTTTTCGGAAAATATAGATAAAATTTATCAAAATATATAATTGATACAATGAAAATTACAGTATATATACAGATACTATATTGGATTTTTTTGTTTCTTATAATTATTGATAGGATTTTGGAATGGGTAAAATAATGAAATTATTATGATAGTTGCTCTTAATTATGCCAATGCAAAATATAGAAAGCATCAAAGACTGAATACAAAAACCGCTCGTCTGTTTGGCAAAGTGGATAAAGTTTATTCTTTTTCGCCTGAAGATATTGATGAGCATTTTTACGAGCAAAATAAAAACATTTTGTCTCAAAAACGAGGAGCCGGATTATGGCTTTGGAAACCATATTTTATTCTTAGAGTTTTGGATAAAATAAATGATGGAGATTATTTGTTGTATGTGGACTCAGGGGCTTTTTATATCAAAAATATTAAACCACTTTTAACTATATTAAAAAAAAGTGGTCAAGACATTATGCTTTTCAAAATACCATTGCTTGAATGCCAATGGTCAAAGAAAGAAATGCTACTTAAAATGGAAGCTTATACAGATAGAATAAGATTCACAAATCAAATTATGTCTGGTTTTATTTTAATTAGAAAGACAACCCAAACTATAAATTTTATAAAAAAATGGCTTGAGTTATGCCAACAAGAAAGCTATAATTTTCCTAAAGAAAAAGATGGAAGTGAAGATTTTATGTATATTGCTCATCGGGATGACCAATCAATTTTAAGCGTTTTAGCTAAGAAAGAGGGGATAATTCCTTTCAGTGACCCCTCGGATTATGGAAAGTTTCCAATTAGATACTTAAACTCTGAGTTCTTGTTTTGTATGAAAGAAAAACAAAAAATGTATCAATTGGAGCATACTTATTTTATACTGACAAGAGGATATAATCCACTTGCCTATACATTAAAATTTTTTCTACGATGTTTTCTCTCAAAATTCGGATTGAATATTTTGCGTTATAAATAAAGTATTGTTTATATGAAAATTTCAGTAATTACAGTTTCCTATAACAGCATAAATACAATAGAAGAAACTATTCAAAGTGTTATAAACCAAAAGTATAAAAATTTGGAATATATAATTATTGATGGCGGTTCAATGGATGGAACAGTTGATATAATAAAGAAATATTCCGGACAAATAACTTATTGGATAAGTGAGCCTGATAAAGGGATAAGTGATGCTTTTAATAAAGGGATTCAACAATCGACAGGAGAATTAGTCTGTATCATCAATTCAGATGATATTTTGTTGCCCAATGTTTTAAATCACGTTTCAGAACAAATAAATATAGATACTGACATAATATATGGGAATTTATCTCTTTATCGGAAAATACAAGGTAAGGAAAAAGTACATTTTTCACAGGAAAATTTATATTTTTCAAAAGGAAATTTTTACGGAATAATGCATCCTGCAACTTTAATTAGAAAATGCGCCTATGACAAATATGGTTTATACGATACTTCGTTGAAATTTGTCATGGACAAAGAATTGTTCCTACGAATGTATAATGGAGGTGCAATATTTCAACATATTAATTTTACAGTAGCACGTTATACTACCGGAGGTGCAAGCGGAGTGCAAAATATTTGTAAGGTCGCTATTGAAAGTAGGAGAGTATCAATCAGATATGGCATGTCATCAATAAAGGCTACTTACATAATGATTCGGAATATATCCCAAATCTATTTGGCTGAAACAATACATAAAATAAGATATTATTTGAAATAAATAGATGCTTATAACAAAGAAATTTCCATCATACTTTATTTATTTATTACTTATTAATATGGTAACTTGCCCTGCAATATTGAAATGGCAGAGTAGTTTTAATGGTTTATTATTGTTATTGATGTTATTCTCTCTTGTAATCGTATTTTTTTCACTTGCTAAAGATTTTAGGTTGTATAAATATGAAGCTTTATTGCTGTTTTTCCTATTAACTATTTTTTTCTTTCCTTCGTTGATGCATTCAGAAAGATTAAGATGGTCAACCGTTTTTTATTCTGCCCTGTTTTGTATAGCATTTATGGCGTATGTAAGATTACTAAATAAATCAATAATAGCCATATCACAATATTTAAGATTAATCAAATTTTTAATATATGCTTATTTTATCGTTTTGCTTATTCAACAATTCTGTGTATTTACGGGATTGCCTATATTTCTTGTAAATCAATATTCTTTATCGGAACCATGGAAATTAAATTCCCTTTCAATGGAACCTTCGCATACCGCACGTTTTATACCGTTACTGATGTATTCGTTTATCACCATTAAAGAAATAATTCTTAATCGAAGATATGATTTAAAAGAAGATGTAAAAACGGACAAATATATTTGGATAGCTTTTTTATATACAATGGTATCTATGGGTAGTGGGACAGCATTTTTATTTATTCCTATTGTATTGTTGAAATTCATGCGAGGAAAAAATATTGCTTTTCTTGTTGCTTTAATTTTAGTACTATGGTCTGTAGAACAACTTATTAATCCGAAAACATTAAAAAGGACAACCGACACTTTTTTGGCTGCTTTAACTTTGAATGAAAACAAAATTATTGAAACAGATGGAAGCGCAGCATATAGAATTGTGCCAATAATGGTGGTAGGAAAGAATATTGGATTTACAACATTGAATGATTGGTTTGGACACGGTATAGATTCTACCAGCATGTTATTATCTAATTATTCGTTGGGAGGTGGAGAGGATATTGTTGGAGGTGGAATATTTTATATTTGGTATGAATATGGCTTTATTACTTTCTTGCTATTTTTTCTTTTCAGCTTTCTTACTTGTTACAAAAAAGAAGATTTGTTCTCTGTAGTATTTTGGTTTTTTCTCGTTTTTATGTATGGTGTCAATAGTCAGATGGTGTGGTCGTGTATATTGTTGTTGCATACCAATAAGTTTTTTATAGTAAAAACAAGCAATGTAATTCTAAAATGAATAATAATTGGGGGAAACTACACGTTACTTTTGTTACAAATTTTTGTAATGAGTTATCTAAAAGTAATATAAGATATTTTATTCTTCGTAATTACGAGAATCTACCGGAGAATAATAATGGCAAAGATGTAGATGTAGTTATTGAACCATCAAAATATAGAGAGGTAAAAGAACTATTACTACAAACAATGAAAGACCTTGGCATACACTATTATACTATTACTCAATTTGATAGAATGCGGTGTTGGTATATTATGGATTTAGGACAGGAATTTAGTATTCACATTGATATAATAGAAAATGAAGTTTATAAAGGTTTTGAGTTTTTCAAATTCGATGATTTATATACCCATACAGTAAAATACAAAGATTTTGTTGTACTTGATAAAACAGCCGACACAATAATGCTGATAGTTCAGAATCTTGTAGCATACAAAAATTTGAAACCTAAATACAGGAATACAATTCAAAACAATTATAACTTAAATGTAAAAGAAATAGATAAAGCTCTCTTGATATTTTTTGGAGAGAACGTTGGAAATGAGGTTATTGCCTTTCTAAAAAAAAATGATTTTGATTCTATTGTTGGTATAGCACATAAATTGGAAAGAACTGTGATGAAGCGCATTTTTAAGCAACGGCCATTTTATACAATAAAAAACATAATTCGATTTTTAATTGGAAAATTCTATCGAATTATATGGTGTCCTCACAAATTTTGGCGTTTTTTCGCAGTCGTAGCACCGGATGGTACGGGAAAAACGACTTTTATTAATAATTTGATAGCATCTTTAAGTTTTTATTATGTTTCTGATCCTGTACGTTTTCAAATCCATCATTTTCGTCCAACAATTTTGCCAAATTTAGGTGCGATAGGAGAAAGGACCGGCGTGATGAAGCAAGATACAAATTTTACAAATCCGCATAGAGCAAGATCCGCTGGAACACTAAGTTCTTTTTTTAGAATGCTTTATTACTGGTTAGATTATGTTATTGGCATGCCGTACTTACTTAGAAAAGAAGTTCAATATGAGCGTTATACAATTTTTGATAGATATATTTATGATTTTTTGGTAGATCCTCGTCGTTCTCGAATAGATTTACCTTATTGGGTAAGAAAAATCTTTACAAAGCTTGTTTTACAACCACAAATTGTATTCGTTCTTGATGCAGATACTGAAGTTATTTACAACAGGAAACAAGAACTGACTAAAAAGGAGATTAATCGTCAACTAATCTTATTTCGTAGCCTTTCAACATCAGGAAAGCGCTTTGTTAGACTTGATGCAAATAAATCACCTGATGAAATTACAAATCAGGCTATTAAAACTATTTTTGAATTTTTCTTAATAAAGGTGTAAGTATGAAAATTTATCTCGATCCAAGATGTGATATCCGTTATGCATCATTCTATATCCAAGGACTTTATGATATATACGGGAAAAAGAATGTAATATTTTCGCCAAAGTATTCAAAGTATGTTTCATTTGATGAATTCAACTCAATTGTTGACAGGATACTTTTAATTACATTTGTTTTAGATAATTATAAAATCAAAAAAATTGCAATCGATGCCAGAGACCCTCGTTCGTTATTAGAAAAGGCATATAATTGGTGTGATTTATATTTTAAAACAAATTACATAGATGAAAAAGAGCAAGAGGTTCGAAATAAATTGAAAATAATTCCACCAGGTTTTGCGATAAGCTTGTGGAATCCTATTGTCACATTAGGATATGGTTTTTATAATACTGCACAATCGTTTTTTACGCATAATTATGGAAATAAATCTTATTTGTTGAATACATTAAAGACATATCTATACTTACTTATAAGAAGATGTAAAATATGCAATTATCAAATACATATATCAACATTATCAAACTATATATTTATGATTTGTTCTTTGTGGAATTATGAAGAGTGTATTAGCGGAACAAATTATTTAAGATATAGATTTATGAAAAACTGTTTTGATAATCCAAAAATTCAATTTGATGGCGGTTTTGTTATAAAGGCACAATCGGCGGAGATTCCCATGGGGTGGGAGAATTTGTGTGTAAAAAACAGAATATCCTGTAAAGGGTATATCAAAAAAACTAAAAAATCCTTTTGTGTATTTAATACACCGGCAGTAAGAGAATGTCATGGTTGGAAATTACCTGAATTTTTATGCATGGGAAAAGCTATAATCTCAACGCCGTTAAAAAATGATTTGCCAATAGCATTAGAACATGGAGAAAATATACATATTGTAACTTCGGAAGAAGAGCTTTCTAATGCAATTGAGTTATTGCAAGAAAATTCTGAGTATAGAAAAAAATTGGAAACAAAAGCAAAAGAATATTGGGATAAATATTGTACCCCAAAACATGTTATTAATACAATTATTGAATATATGCAATAGAATTTATTTTCGTATGAAAATTCTTCATTTTATCTTAGGCAAAGCCAATCCGGATAGGGCTAATGGTGTTAATCAAGTAATTTATGGCTTGGCAAAATATCAGAGTTTATCGGGACATGAGGTTCATGTATTGGGCATTAGTAAATCTATGAGTAATGAAAAAGAAATCATAGATCGTAAATTTTTTAAAGTTGAAGCACATAAAAAATTTGGCAATAACGAATTCAAACGTTTGAAAGATATTGCAGTTGCAATGGATATTGTACATCTTCACGGCGTTTGGAATCATTATAATATTCAAGTTGGTAAATATTTAACAAGTATAAGTAAACCCTATGTTATAACTGCCCATTGTGGATATTCGATAGACCGTATGAGGCAATCCAATTACCGGATAAAAATGTTGTATCACAAATTATGGCAGAAGAAACTATATGAACAGGCAAGAGGTATTCATGCTATTACACGCGAGGAATCTGCTGATATATTACATTTCTGTAATTGCAAGAATATATTTGTTATTCCTAATGGAGTTGACTTTGAAACATATAAATTATACCAGTACCAATGTAAGAATAGATCAGTAATAAAATTGGGATACTTAGGAAGATTATCTACAGAAAAAAATATTGATAATTTAATACGAACAATTGCAATATTGCCTAAAAATATTAGGGATAAAGTGGAATTGAATCTCATTGGTCCAATAAAGACCCCAATCAAAAGACTACAACAGTTAGCTGTCAACTTAGATATTTCTGATAACGTAAAATTTGTTGGAGAAAAGTTCGGCGCTGATAAAATTCAGGCATTATTAGATTTGGACGTGTACATTCACCCTGCCTATTCCGACGTAATTGGCATTTCGGTTATGGAAGCTTTAGCTTTGGGGATTCCATCGATAATTACGAGAACTTCTCAAATATCATATTATTACAATTCGGAAATTTTTGAAATGGTTGAACCCACAACAAATGATATGTGCCGAGGTATTTGTGAAATTATAGCAAAAAAAAATGAATGGAAATCGATGTCTGAAAAATCTAAAGAATTAGCTTTTTCTATCTTTAATTGGGAAAAGGTAACGGAAAAGATGATTAATGAATACCAAAGAATAATTTAGAAGGGCACAATGAGAACTATTTTAGTGTCAGCTTATGCTTGTGAACCCTTACAAGGATCTGAACAAGGGGTCGGATGGAATATGGTTTTGCAAATGGCAAGACAAAACAAAGTTCATGTGATTACACGAGCAAATAATCAAAAGGCTATAGAATCAAATTTACCTTTGGATATAAAAAATAATATATTTTTTCATTATTATGACACTAGTTTTTTTATTCGTAAATTCAAAAAAAAAGAAAAAGGAGTTTATTTTTACTATATATGTTGGCAAATTGGCATTATTCCGTTAATTTGGAAGCTGACAAAGTTATATCATTTTAATTATTCAATGCATTTGACTTTTGGAAATGTATGGCTCCCAACATTTTTGCCTTTTTTCTATCCAGCATTTATATGGGGACCGATAGGTGGGGGAGAAAGTATTCCATATTCGTTTATTCGATCATTATCTTTAAAAGGAAGATTATTACAATTAATAAGATATGTTCTAAGATCAACAATGCTTCTGAATCCTTTATTTTTATACACTGCTTTGACCTCAAAAATCATATTCTGTCGAACCGAAAATACTTCTCAATTATTTTTTAAAAAACTACAAAATAAGATACATTTGTTAGCTGACGGAGCAATAGAACCTCAAGTATTTATACATAAAACGGAATTTCATAAAGATGGTATAATTAAATTAATCATAACATCTCGACTTATTCATACAAAAAATATAATAACTGCAATAAAAGCAATTAATTATATACCAAATAGTTATAACATTAAGCTTACTATTATTGGTTCCGGTCCAGAAAAGAATAATATTGAAATGGCAATAAAAAATTTGACAATAAAAAATAGGGTAGAAATGATCTCTACTGTATCTCGAAAAGAAGTACTACAAATGTTAGAAAAGTCGGATATTTATTTATTTGCCAGTTTGAAAGAAGCGTGTAATTTATCATTGTTAGAAGCGATGGCTGTAGGATTACCTGTTATTTGTTTAAATTGGAGTGGAATGGCTATTTCTACAGATGATTCTTGTGCTATTCGTCTTCCTGTAACAAATCCCGAACAAATGCCTAAAGATATGGCCGCGGCTATCTGCAAGTTAATAGATAATCCGGAGATGAGGCAACAAATGGGTAATGCCGGAAGGGAACGTATCAAATCAGTTTTTAATTGGGAAGCAAAAGGAGTATTTATGGATAATTTATTTGCAGAACTGGATAATAAAAAAAATGAATAGCAGTATAAGCAAAATATTAGCTGATATACTCCAAGCGAATAGCAATATAACTTTTTATACCTTTTCCAATGCCGATAGCAAAACATGGATAATGCCACAAAAAAACATGTGCACTGCAATGAATTTATATCAACCAAGCGGTATAAAAGGAAAATGGATGAAAAACTATTTCCCTTATTTGTATTGGATTAAACCCTTGCAGAAACGATTGGGAATAGCTGTAAATCAATATGAATTACAATTGGATATAAAAAAAACAATATGCCGAATTTTTCATTCCGATGCAGTTGATTTTTCTATCTTCTGCGGAACGCCATCCGTACATCAAAAAATTACGATACAAATCAGTAACGAAAATAAAATATTAGGATATTGCAAACTCTCTGATAAGGAAGATATTAAAAATTTATTTTTGCATGAACAGAAAATATTGGGAATGCTAAAAGAGAAAGAGGTAAGTCAAATTCCCGAATGTCTTTATTGTAATACCCTGAAAGATAATTTATATCTGTTTATTCAAAGCACAACCAAAACTAATCATTCAAAAACATTACACAATTGGAATGACTTGCATTGGAATTTTTTGACCCATTTGAAAGAAAAGACGGAACAAATAATTCCTTTTGAGCAAACCGATTTTTTTCAAAGCATAAAATGCTTGCAACAGAATCAAGCCTATTTGTTAGACAGTGAAAGAGCAATTATTGTGATAGCGATAGATAAAGTCCTGAATCATTACAAAAATTCAACTGTAAATTTTTCAGTCTGTCAAGGTGATTTTACGCCTTGGAATATGTTTATGGAAAAAAACCAATTGTTTGTATTTGATTGGGAATATGCCGGTCTTACCTATCCGGATTATATAGACAGATTCCATTTTTTTACCCAATGTTGCATTTTTGAACAGCATTTTGATGCCAAAAAAATAGCTCGCTCTTATTTGATACAAAAACAAACATTTTCAGAATACATAACCAATCCCGATTTTCAATATCTGTGTTATTTATTGGATATTATTTCCCGGTATGTGAATAGAGATAAAGGAATTTATAGTGAAGCGATGAAAAATTCTTTGAAAATTTGGATACAATTAATTTTTTTGTTGCTAAAGTGCGAAAAATAGTCTGTTTCCATCTATTAAACGATTACAGCGGTAGCCCAAGAGTATTAAAAAATGTGCTTTCAGAACTGTCTGAACGCAATGTATCCATTGATTTAATCACTTCACGCGGAGGAATTTTAGATAAACTAAAATCAAAAAAGAATATACGTTTTTTTTATTTCCCTTATAAATTTTCCGAAAATCAGATTTTTACGATGTTAAGGTATCTGTTTGTACAATTATATCTGTTTTTCTTTTCATTTAAATATCTCTTTCAAAAAGACGCTATTTTTTATATCAACACTATATTGCCTGTTGGCGCAGCTCTCTCCGGAAAAATAATGGGTAAAAAAGTGATTTACCATTATCATGAAAATGCCTTTGTAAAAAGCGCTTTTTACAGGATATTATGCGGAATAATGCAACGTATTGCAAGCGAAATTATTTGTGTATCGGAATATCAACGCAGCTTTTTGTCGCGTACGAAAAATGTAACAGTAATTCCCAATGCTTTGCCGGAAGAATTTAGCGGCAGGTTTACCCCAATGCCGCAAAAAGCATTTGAGCAAAAAACAGTTTTAATGCTTTCTTCTCTGAAACTGTACAAAGGAACATTGGAATTTATAAAACTTGCTAAGCGATTACCTCAATATAAATTTGAACTCGTTATCAACGATACACAGGAAAATATCAAAGATTTTTTATCAAAATATCAAATTGAAAAAACTGGATAATTTAATAATACATGAACGCCAGAACGATGTTGTTCCATTCTATCAAAGAGCGACAATTGTTTTAAATTTATCAGATAAAAAAAAATTTTTGGAAACATTCGGACTAACTGCACTTGAAGCGATGACCGCCGGATTGCCTGTCATTGTTCCTACTCAAGGCGGTATAGCCGAAATGGTTGAAGATGGCGTGAACGGATATAAAATAGATGTGTCTGAATTAAAAAAGATTGAAAACCAAATAGATAACATTTTGTCTGATTTTGAAACTTATCAAAAATTATCTGAAAATGCTTTGAGAATGGCAAAAAGTTATGAAAATAAAAATATTACAGATCGAATTTTACAGATAATTGAAAACTGATTGAGTGAAAAAAATAGCAATCATCGGCACCAACGGCCTCCCCGGCAATTACGGCGGCTGGGATCAACTGGTTAAACATCTCACAAACAATTTACGCAACGATTTTGAGTTTATCGTTTACACCTCTTCGGTTGGCGTAAAAGACAAGCTGAAAGATTATCAAGCTACGAAGCTGCAATATATTCCTTTCAAAGCCAATGGTATTCAAAGTATTCCTTATGATATTTTCTCGTTGCTGCACGCTGCATTTACTTGCGATGCAATGTTTATTTGCGGCACGTCGGGTTGCATTGCGTTGCCGTTTATTCAATTGATTAACAAAAACATTGTATTGAATCCCGATGGTCAGGAATGGAAACGGGGAAAATGGAATAAAGCAGTGCAATGGTTTTTGAAAATATCGGAAAGTTTGGGTGTGCGTTTTGCAAAAAGCGTTATAGCCGACAATAAAAAGATTCGGGAATATATTGCTGAAGAATACCGTAAAGATTCGGCATTAATCGAATATGGCGGCGATCAGGTGATAAAAGTTCCAATGAGCGAAGAAACAAAGAAAAAATACAATATCAGTCCGCAAAATTATGCCTTTAAAGTTTGTCGTATCGAGCCTGAAAACAATATCCAATTGATTATTGAAGCATTTCGGGATATACCCGATTTACCTTTGGTTTTGATAGGCAATTGGAATAATAGCGATTATGGTAAGCGTTTGCGAGAAGAAAACAAAAGCTATGAAAATCTGAAACTGTTAGACCCCATTTATGAACAAACAATTTTGGACGAGTTGCGTAGCAATTGTAAACTTTATGTTCATGGACACAGTGTAGGAGGTACTAATCCTTCATTAGTAGAAGCAATGAATCTTGGTTTGTGTATTGTAGCATATAATGTAGATTATAATCGCGAAACAACCGAAAATCAAGCTGTTTATTTTCAAAATAAAGAAGAATTGCTATCTGTTATGCAAAAAATCGAAACCAATGAAATCAGCATATCCGAATACCAAATCAAGATGGAAACAATTGCCAAACGCAGGTATTTGTGGCATATCATAACAGATAAATATAAAGAAATATTTCTTCAAATTTTATCATCATTCATATTATCGCCCCAATAAAACAGTAAATACTGTTATTATCGAATAAAAATAGTCTTAATAACAGTAAATACTATTGTTATTGTCAATTATTAGGATTATCTTTGCGACTCACTTGAATGGTTATGGATTGGAATAGTTTAAGTAATGCAACAATTATTGTAGAAATCGGTAAACGTCTGAAAGATTATCGATTAAAAAAGAAATTCAGTCAACGGGAGTTAGCAGTGCGGGCAGGAATCAGCCTGTTCACAGTTGCACAAATAGAGAAAGGCAACCCTGTATCTATAAGTATGCTATTACCTGTAATGCGAGTATTGCGAGTATTGGACAATTTGGAAATGCTTTTACCGGAAATCGGCCCAAGCCCTATTGAAATAATGAAATTGAAGGGCAAAATACCTCAACGGATTCAAACGAAAAAATCGTAACAATGGATACAGTGTTGAATGTTCGCTTGTGGGAAAAAGATGTTGCTGTAGTTAGTTGGAGCGCAAACAGTGGGTATGCGACTATTGAGTTTTATGAATCGTTTGCCATGAATGGCTGGGACATAGCTCCACTTCTTATGCCGTTGCAAGATATATTGAGAGGCGACCGTATTTTTTCTTTTCCGGCAAACCAAAAAAAAACGTTTAAAGGCTTGCCCGGATTATTGGCGGATTCTTTGCCTGATGATTACGGAAATAGTGTAATAGACGAATGGTTTGCTGTGAAGCAAATGTCCGTTGCAGTTACGCCGTTAGACCGCTTGTGCTATATCGGGAACCGAGGTATGGGAGCTTTGGAATACAAACCGGCAACCGAGATTCAGGGTGTAAATGAATCATCACGTGTTGAAATAGCTTACTTGACCGAGTTAGCCCAAAAAGTATTGAATGATCGTGAAACATTTTTCGTTAATATACAAAAGAACGACAAGGCGCTGTTGGATTTGTTACGAGTGGGAACTTCCGCCGGAGGAGCTAAGCCTAAAGCAATTATAGCATTCAATGAAACGACAAAAGAAGTGCGTTCCGGTCAAATAAAAGCGCCCGATGATTTTACTTACTGGTTATTAAAATTTGATGGTGTTGAAGGAGGCAAGTTAAAGGATAATCCACTTGGGATCGGACGAATAGAGTATGCTTATTATAAAATGGCGACAGATTGTGGCATTCACATGACAGAATGTCGCTTATTACCGGATGGTAATTACACTCACTTCATGACTAAACGTTTCGACCGAACAGATCAAGGTGAAAAAATACATGTGCAAACGCTTTGTGCTATAGCTCATTTCGACAGGGACGAACGTTATTCTTATGAGCAAATCTTTCAAACAATGCGTCGTCTGTATTTTCCTTATTCGGATATGGAACAAATGTACCGGCGAATGGTTTTCAATGTAATAGCTCGCAATCAGGATGACCATACGAAAAACCATTCGTTCATTATGGACAAATCGGGAGAATGGTCGCTGGCTCCCGCTTATGATGTCTGTTATGCTTATTCTCCATCCGGTCAGTGGACTAACCAGCATCAGCTTTCGTTGAACAACAAACGTGATAATTTTACGATGGAAGATTTATTGGTAATGGCTGAGAAAGCTGACATAAAAAATGCACGTAAAATAATTATGCAAATTATAGATGTCGTTTCACAATGGGATAAATACGCCCATGATATTGGCGTAAAACCGGTACATATTGAGCAAATCAAACGAATGCTAAGATTATTCTAATTTAAACCTTTTATTGCCCCTAAAACTCAATAAATGACCCTCCTCCTCACCGGCACCCACGGCTTTGTCGGCTCCAATCTCGTTTCCGCCCTCAAAGAGCGCCACTCCATTTACGGTTTGGATATTATTTCTCCTGAAAAAGAAGGAATAATCAAAACCTATTCATGGAACGAACTGGAATCGTTGCCCGAAGTGGATACGATTATCCATCTGGCAGG
>Ga0123357_10004927_pt1 | contig 15841 bp, 6 predicted proteins | sample TergutEmb28metaG_FD_89873 | JGI IMG/M metagenome (GOLD analysis project Ga0123357, IMG submission 89873) | Embiratermes neotenicus P4 segment gut microbial communities from Petit-Saut dam, French Guiana - Emb289 P4 | ecosystem: Host-associated > Arthropoda: Insects > Digestive system > Gut ... | reverse complement strand
TCGTTCCACTTTAGTCTCCCCCCCCCCCCCCCCCTGGAATAGTTATTTTAATTAAACGGGCACACCGTTTGGTGAGAATTCAGGTTTTCTCAGCGGTATTGATGAATGTGCAAGCCTTCTGGGATACGACACAGTTTTTATTGAACACTCGGCGACGTTTCGTTGCCACTTTCCTTAGTATGTGTGAAATCGATGAAGTATAAACCGTGAAGATGGAAGAATTTTTCCGAAACGTCTGTAACTGACTGGTTACTGTGTTATCTTGACGTTGCGGAGGAGTTGCTCTCTGCATCTTCATGGTCTGTTCAGTCCAGAGTGCATACACTAAGTATGGAGGCAGCGCGCCCCACCGAAACGTCGTTAACGATATTATTGGACACGGCACCTTATCTGAGAAGACTTGCATCGTAATTGCCACTTTGTTTCACATCATTTAACACAGCCTTTCTGTCATCGATACGTAAATAGAAACATTGTGTGTAGTTAAAAAAGCATGATTGATTGATTGATTGATTTGAATTTGGGTTCCGAGCCTCTCAGCCCCGATGCACCTAGGCTTTAATGACGGGCCCTTTGTGCCCCATATCGAATCATGGGAGCCCCGTGACCTTACTGAAGTTCCAGATGGCCCCCAAGCCTAAACTCTTAATATCCTCCGGCTCCAAGAGAAAGGAGCCCAGATACGCATGTCTGAGTTAGGCCAAAGCCTCGCACTCACAAAGAATGTGGACCGAGGTTTCCTCTCTCACCCCACACTTCCTACGCAAGGAACTGTCAAGCAGCCCTAGTAGGTAAAGATGTCTCTTCAGGGTGTTATGACTCGTGAGAAGGCCAGTTACAGCCCTGGATTGAGTTCTATTGAAGGTAAAAAATTTAGCCCTGGTACCAAGACTGGGTCCCGAGATAAACTCTCGAGCCTGTCTTGGGGTATCACCGAAACCACGCCATTGAGCCCCACGCTGGTTGACCAACCAGCGATCGAGCCTCTTTTCTAAGTCACGCGTAGACACCCAGGGCCCGCTCGGGTCCAAGAAACCTCAGAGCAGAGCCGCCCCTTGCGAGCCCGTCGGTGATTTCATTACCTCGTATTCCAGCATGTCCTGGGACCCAATATGGGCCCACTGCATGCTGGGTAGAGATGTCGTTCAACGCCTTTTGGCACTGGTGAACCAGATGAGAGAGTTAAAAAAAAGCATGGTTAAATAGCTCAGCCGTCAGTGGGTAACAGAATATGACCTACGTCTGCGGTGTGAGTGTCTTGTTTGGTAGGTACCACTAACATTTGACAGGAACTTGCTGCTTCCATGGTGCCTTGAAGGTACATACCGTATTCCCTCGTGAACACTGATAACTGTGTACCAGACTGCACTGTGTTGGAACACCACAGTATGAATCGCCAGTATTTCCCATCCAGAAGTGTCTTGTGTAAAAGGACACTCGTAAGAAACTGTGAGGTGATCCGGAATTCCATTGTTACGCGGGTTGTACTGTGCTTGTATTCGGTTGTGATGGCTGCAGAACTTCAACATTATCCAAGGATCGTCGTTTGATGTAAGGTGGGTTTGGCGTGAGGTTTCGTCACGCTCTCCGTGGGCGATTCTCGGCGGTTTTTCCGGATCCATAATGTATCTCGCGGGTGATATCACCACGATTATCGGCAGGTGTGAGGCGGTGGCGTGCATAGAGCAGGGTTTGTTCACTCCGTGTGTAGGTGGTCCAGGTTGTGGCGGACTCATATAATTGCTGTCAAGGCCGGCAAATCGCGCCTACATGTTTTAGAAAGCCGTATAGCATAACGTTTCTCAAAACCGGTACCGCTGCGTTTGTTCAGAAATCGCAACTGACCGGTACCCGGTAAAGGTGTTTTGTTCGTTGGCATGGGGGGTGGGGGGGGGGAGCCCGCTCCTCTAATTACGAAGCGTAATCAGTAATGACCTGAACTTCATTACGTCAAAAACGTAGTTTACGTCAGAAGAAAAACAGTTTGTGTTATCCAGAGTTATGTAATTTGCGTTAAAATGTTGGAAAAATTCTAATTGGTCATTTTAGTGTTGAATAATTATACTAAGAAAATCAGTGCTTAAGACGTCCTGTTGTTTGTGTACTATAATAGAGAAAATGATGCGACAGTCTAGCATCTGTTTTTGTTTATGCCAGATGAGGGATAATTTGACTTTTTTTTCTTTTAAAGTTTTGCTGACCGTGCATCTCAGTATAATCTTAGTAATTAACCAACATAATGTACAAAATCTTGTTTTACAATAAGTTTATTATGTGCCTCTACATGTTTCGAGCACTAAGTGCTCATCATCAGGAGGTCAGAATTGTATTATACAGCAACTGGTATCGTCACACATGTAGGTGGCCGTCCGGTGCACAGGTTGAGAGAGTCCTCTATCAACCTGTGCACCGGACGGCCACCTACAGTGTGTGACGATACCAGATGCTGTATAACACAATTTTGACCTCCTGATGTTGAGCACATAGTGCTCGAAACATGTAGATGCATATAATAAACGTATTGTAAAACAAGATTTTGTGCATTAAGTTGGTTAATTACTAAGAAAATTGGCAACGGTTTTCGGCTTACGTTACATTCCATCGTCAGGTCAGTTATATAGGAAGTGGTCGTAACTATGTATTTTATCGAGGAGGATTTTGACGTCGTTATCCTGTCCAATTATATATGTTCTTATAGAGCATAGAATATGTTAACGATAAATTTGTTTTAAATATAAAAGCATAAAATATCTTTCGTATCTCTACTCTCTTTGTGGATTTCAAGATGACTTGCGTTATTTGATATATATATATATATATATATATATACACACACTCACAGACACATATGTATGTGTGTGTGGGCCGGGTAGCTCAGTCGATATAGCGATTGACTACAGGCTGGACGGTCCGGGATCGAATCCCGGTGGGGACGAGATTTTCCGCCCGTCCAGACCGGCCCTGGGGCCCACCCAGCCTCCTGTACAATGGGTACCGGGTCTTTCCCGGGGGTAAAGTGTGGCCGGGACTTGCTGCTGACCACTCACCCCTTCTAGGGCCGCGGTCATGGAAGAGTAGAGCTATACCTCTACCCACCCTCTGGGCCACACCGGGCCTGTAACGGGAAAACGTTACCTTTATGTATGTGTGTGTGTGTGTGTATATATATATATATATATATGGTGTTACTGTTGAAAGTTTATGTAATAAGTCATCTTCATATACACACAAGAAGAATTAAGTCATGAAAGACATTGTAGGGGAATATCGCCTATTGTGGGAAGTTTTTTTTAAACTGCTGTTAAACTTAGGAAAAAGTCGTAAAACTTTTCAAAACACAGGCATAACTTTATGTGATTAATGAAGAGACAGTTGTTACATAAACGTCGTAAATTAGTAGAAGAAAAACGTGTGTAACATTCGTTTCCATAAAAGCTTCACACGTGTTCCTAATTTGGGGAGGTGAATAATTTACACAGAAAGCATAAAGAATAGTTACAGCATTTAAACAGATACAAAGGATACACCGAACAAAACAGTGTTTATCCCGGACATGGCTCCCAAATAAAATCTTCCTCCATACCAACACAAGGTGTGTACGCCCATCTGAAATATTTCGCATATCATATCCATTCTTCTCCTTTTTGGTCTTCAGGGAAACGACCAGTACAGTACACACAATCAGCTTCTTATTCTTCTTCCTTCGAATCGTGATCGAAAGGAAGAGCTAGGTCAGTGCCCGAATCTGATGGAGTGTCAGACGGAGTTGGATTCCGGCAAACCGTCCTCTTCGTCTTTTTGAAGGACCAAGAAGAGCATTAGACGCAAGCCGGTTGGTTTTGGATTTAGTGGCCTGTTTGATTTTCATTTTCTGAGTTGCCCCAACAAATTTTCTGTAAAGTGAACTCGTAATTTTATTTGCTGTTGCACCACGAGTATTTGGCTTTAGGTTAAGGCTTGGCACAGGGCTGATATCTGATGATCGGAGAGTCTCAGCAAAAATAAAGGGCGAAAACTAACAAATGAATAATGTCTGATCGCTGGTCTTCACCAAAGCAGGACGGTTCACAGGAACAGCTTCTGTGTCTTCTGAGGCTAGAGGGAAATCGTGTGGTCTGAAGATGTTCTTGTCACAAGGAAAACGGCCTGTAAGATTATTTTTATGTACATACTATACATTTTTGTGTATTATTTATTATTTGTGCCAACAAATGCTCATATAATATATATTATTTATGTAATATATATAATTTAATATTTAATGTATATATACAGAATGGGCCAAAAGTAGGTATACAGTAATGAACTATATACTGTATACTTACTTTTGGTCCAACCTGTATATTAAAATACTAAATTACGTTACGCTCGCTCCTACATGTTTAGGTGCCTCTGCGCCATCTTCAGGTAGCTGTGATATTGCGTTTGCTAAAGTTATGAAATATTAAAATTATTGAAGTTACACAAAACAGCAGATCGTTGTATGATAAAATATGTGCTGTTGATGAATTGCGGTAGTGGCTGCATATGGAAGTCACAAGTCCTGCTTTGGTGTGTCTGGTGTGCTGGTGTGTCTGGTATGCTGGTGTGCTGGTGTGTCTGGTGTGCTGGTCGGAAGAGTTCACTTCCGAGTTATGAATCTCACATAAATAGTAGGAGATGTTTTATCGTAACATACTATTTATCTGTATTATTTTAACACAGTAATGCTATTCTACGGAGTTCTGACGACGGGGTATGACATTTTAACTCAGATTTTTGGCATTTTTCCATCGTAAGTATTGAAATATAATACACTAACTATAGGGGAGAGATTCCATCCACATCTTCGGTTATCACTTCTCCAAAAGCATAAACTTAACATTTACCATCCAGATGTGTTTGAAGTATAAACTAAAGGAAAGGATCACAACACTCAAACACAACAGTACTTTTATAGTATTCTTGTAATATATTACAGCATTATGGGCTACATGTTTCGACTCGTATCGGGTCATCTTCAGGACCTCCGGATGTAGATCCAGACATACAAATGTTTACTGCATTGTGGGATCCCCAACCCTTACGGAATAAGATGTTTACATTATAAAAATACATAGAACTTCAGTGCTTAAGCACTGAAGTTTTATATATTTTTATAAACTTTAAGCACTGAAGTTTTACGTATTTTTATAATGTACACATCTTGAACGGCTTCGGTGGTCTAGGGATAGCGTGTTGGACTTTAGTACCCAAGTTTGCGGGTTCAAATCCGGCCGAAGCCGTCGGATTTTTAGGGCGAAAAAATCCTCAACACGCCTTCCTTCGGAGGGGAAGTAAAGCCGTCGGTCAAATGTCGTAGATTTGCGGCATGTAAAAGATTCCTAAATTTACGTGGAAGCTAGGCAAAATTACTATCGGACATCTTTCTCGCCCACAGTTCCACCTTTCGCTGCTAGGATCTCTCGCGTCTTTGCGAACGGAGGCACCTGGCGGCTAAAGTGGGAATGTCTAAAGGCGGGGGAAAACAATGGCAAACTACCCCCAAGAGCTTGCCCAGGATGCAGTGTGCCAGAGCCATACCGGTGACATGACTGGGCTCTGGCTCCAGCCAAGCCCGGCCTTCAAGGCTGAATACTAATGAATGAATGAACACATCTTATTCTGTAAGCGTTAGGGATCCCACAATGCAGTAAACGTTTGTATGTCTGGATCTACATCTTGAGGGTCTGAAGATGACTCGATAGGAGTCGAAACATGTAGCCCATAATCCTATAATATATTATAAGAATACTATAAAAATACTGGAGACCGCGGTGGCACAGTGGTTAAGGTGCTGTGCTACAAATCGGAAGGTCGTTCGTTCGATTGCAGATGTCATTGGAACTTTTCAGTGGCATAATACTTCCGATCGCACTATGGCCCTGGGGTAAAGGCGGCCGGTGCGTAAGGCTGACAACCTAACCACCATCCTGTGCCGTTGTCACGTAATTTGGGAACCTTAACTTCCGGGAACCCTCTGGGCACCTCTGGCCTGCAATGGGACTGTTTTACCTTTTAATACAAAAATAGTGTTGTGTTTGTTGTAGTCTTTTACTTTAATTTATTATCCAAAAGCAGCTGTCACTACATGATGGTCTACACTTTAATGTAACCCGAGCGTACAGTCCTTTGTATTGTCTCATTACCAGAATGGGGAAAATCCAAATAGTCTTGAGTTTAAATAACATACCAGTAGTAATGCTGTGCGTTTGTCATTCTTGAGGTACTGAGACTGCGCTCATATAAACTGTAGTCCTTCGGTGACATCTGTTACGAATTTGTACACCGCAGTGTCACTGCAGAGTTTATTTCTTTTAGCGGGCTGCTGACAAGCAGCAAGTGTTGTTACAGAGTATGTGATCGGCGTTCCTCGACGAGCTATCTCGCTCACAGCGTGTGAGTTTATTTAGCCCTTATACAGGGTGATCAAAAAGTATCTGTGCACCTGCACTCAGTGTATTCCAACAGTCACCACACAATTGATGATTTGAAGATGGTCATCACATAATACATTCGGAATATGAACCGAGCTATACTGAACACGGTCTTCGAAAACACAGTTTGGCGTGTGAATAAATGTCTGGAGACTGGCGGGGGACACTTTGAACATTACTTGTAACTTTCTGTATTGTAATCATCAGGTGCATAGAGACTTTTTGATCATCCTGGACAATGAACATTGCTCACGAATGTTGTGGAGCACCGTGTTTAATCTTGTCCGAAATAAATTGGGTTGGAGTGTGTGTATACTGTCTGACACAACTGTAAGGTGGTAAATGTATGATTTATTACATTAAGATCAACTACATGTTTCGGTCCTTTTCATTGGCCATCTTCAGGTTGATAATTGAAAACTGAAAACACTTATTAACCCTTTGACGCCTAACGACACCTATAGTGGTCGTACCGCACCGCTAACCTCTAAACGTTGCATTTTATATATTTATTCAACAAATACATGTACTGAATATTTTAGACATGGTATATACTCTCCCTTATTTTCTCTTCAAAATACAGTTTGTTTCATAATTCTAACTTATTTGATTCCTGTTTTATTTACATTTTATACACAGGATGTGCTAAAATTTAAAAAATAATTCCGGCGCCAAAAGGTTAAACAGTTATACTAGGCTTGTGTGAGTTTTGTACAGTGTGGAAGTGATGCGTGGGGGGGTGGGAACGAGATCTCGCATGTTGTGTCGGATGGGTGGTATGGGTACATGAAGTGTGTTAATATACTGTTCTAAGTTAACATAGTTGGATCCATTGCATCGTCTTATGAAGATGGCCAATGAAAAGGGCCGAAACATGTTGTTGATCTTAATACAATAAATCATACATTTACCACCTTACAGTTGTGTCAGACAGTATACACACACTCCAACCCAATTTATTGTTAACACAACGGGGATGATAAACCTTATGATTGTCCGAAATATGTACACAAAATTTGCTGCCTTTCACCTGTCACCTGTCACCTTTCCTTCCAACAGGAATTAGGTTCTGAATAAAGCATCCCACCATTGCAAGGGAATTCAGTGTAATTCGAGAAACCACTTTAGTAAAATGGTGCCCTTTGCACGTCTGTCGAATGTTTGCCTCGCTTTGGGAAAGGAAGCCATTTCATCGAATTCCTCTAACCTCCTCTTTCAGTACGACAGACATAATGGTTCTTTTATTTTGCTAATGTAATGTTTGAAAATGGGTCTGGGACACGGAAGTTGAGATTCCTGCCTGATTCGAATGCAGGTGATATCAGGTTTTAAAACTGTGGTCGATGTCGAGTGGATATCACTTCTGATTCGTGTGTCGTAGGTTCTGGGTTAAGATCTCGAACTGGAGACAAGATGTCCTGATTGCGGGGTTTTCATGGTTGAGATACGAAACTGACATCTGTCGAACAGAAGTTTAGAAGCCGTACCGTTCGGTTCATTGCTTGCAGTTTTATGAGGTCCGTTAAATGTACGTGTAGAATATTAACCTAACATAGATATTAACCTTTTAAAGACTACTGGTTACGTGATCCACCAACAGGTTTAACATTCAACAACTGTAGGTTCTGTCCACACTGTGTTTATGTGTTTTGTATTTATCTGAGAACAAACGGCGACTTGTGCCACTTACAGCATAAACTGATGGGTTTTTATAACCGCGATGAGAAGTGTTTACAGCGCGGTACGAACTGGGCCTTTAAATAAAGCGGTCTGTCATTCGTCTTTAAAGGGTTAAAGTAATGAGCAGCATTACATGTGAATTAATTGAAGAATAATAATGTAAGAAATTAGTAATTTTATTCTTGTAATGTTGCACACAGCATACGGCGTGGGTCTGCTGCCGCTGTCTTGCTGGGATTGCGGGTTCGAATCCCACCGGGGACATGGATGTCTGTCTGTCGTGAGTGTTGTGTGTTGTAAGGTAGAGGTCTCTGCGTCCGGCCGATCACTCATCCAGAGTAGTCCGAGTGTGATATCGTGAAGCCTCAACAGTGAGGAGGCCCTGGCTCACGTGGGGCTGTTGCGCCATGGTGAAAGAAAGGAAGAAAGAAAGAACGTTGCACGTAGCAGGTGCACGACTAAAAGTTGATTGCTCATATTAATGCCCCCACCCCTCTACGTGCATGTATATATGTATAGGCCTTTATATATATATATATTTATTTATTTATGTATGTGTGTGTGTGTGTGCCGGGTAGCTCAGTCGGTATAGCGACTGAGCTACGGGCTGGACGGTCAGGGATCGAATCCCGGTGGGGACGACATTTTACGCCCGTCCAGACCGGCCCTGGGGGTAAAGCGATGCCGGGGCGTCCTGCTGACCACTCACCCCCTTCTAGTGCCGCGGTCATGGAAGAGTAGAGCTATACCTCTACCCACCCTCTGGGCCACACGGGGCCTGTAAGGGGAAAACGTTAACTTTACCTTTTATGTGTGTTTGTGTGTGTGTACAGGGTTACACAAATTGAGGGCGCCAGGTTGCCGTGGTGACTACATTTTGTTCAGTGGCGCCTCACGTTTGTGGGGCGTCTGTATGGAATTTGCTTCATTTCAATCTTCTGCCATCGAGAATTTTGAAGTAGCTGCTTGGTTTTTGGGAAAATTAGCGAACCGCAACATCCATATCTATACCTATATGTTCACGGATTTTGATCTATTGTCAAGGCAGTAGTCAGTGTAGCAATACGATATTAACCTTTCAAAGCCTAGCGGTTTCTTTACGTACCACCAGGCTTAACTTTGAAAATGTCTACATGGTGCTCGCTTTGCGTCGAGTGTTTTATACGGATCTCAGAACAGACAGCGACTTTTGCTTTATACAGCATTAACTGATTGGTTTTTATAGCCGTTGTGGAAAGTGTTTACAGCGCGGTACGGATTAATTCCTTATATAAAGAGGAACACGTTTCGTCTTTAAAAATTTAAGAATGTAATTTATTTTGACTGTATAATCGTGATTTCTATACTGATGTTTTGAAAGTTATATTAACGAACTCACCAATTTGTGTATAATAATATATGTAATTCTTCGGCACTTTCATTGCTATTTGAACTGCTTGTTAATGACGGATATGGGCGGGAAAATGTTTAAGGTATTTTAAAGTTAGACTGGTACTGGCCATTCTTGTGAATGTATTTGTTTCTGAGTAATTTAATTATCTATTCGCGGTTTATGTTCGAAACGTCCGTCCATACAACGATTGCTTCATCAGGTGGAATTACTGATCTGTTCTACGTGAGCGGGTAGAGCAACTGTCAGTTTATTCGGATCTAGACCCGCCCGCACGTCTGTTTCCCCCCCCCCCCCCACGTTTATTGCTGCTTGCTTCATATTTTACGGTATTACCATGTATGGAACCGCGGTAGCACAGTGGTTAAGGTACTGTACTACAAGTCGGAAGGTCGCTGGTTCGATCCCAGCTGGTGTCAGTGGAATTTTTCATTGACATAAAATCCTTCCGATCGCACTATGGCCCTGGGGTCGACTCAGCCTCTGACAGAAATGAGTACCAGGAGTATTTCCTGGGGGTTAAGGCGGTCGGTGCGTAAGGCTGACAAACTTACCACCATCCTGTGCCGTTGTCACGAAATCTGGGAACCTTAACTTCCTGGAACCCTCTGGGCCACTCAGGCCTGTAACGGGACTGATTTTGCTTTTTTTTGTGACCATATATGGCCATAGTTCTAAACATATCTACGACAGCACTGCACGTCTTTAATCCAGTTTAATTAAACCCGTGATTGATTGTGGGAACTATTTTTGCTCAATGCATTCAGCACATATATTTGGGGCCGTGTTTAAGTACACAGTTACAGGTTTCCGTGTTAATTGGCGCCTAATTTCACGCCGTTAAAAAAAAAAAACTTTTAGTAGTTGGAACAAATCTACTGGTTTTGCGTGTCGTGATTGGGTGTTGGCGAAAGGAAAGGTCGAAGACGCGATCGGTCACTGTCAGATGTATTAGTCTCTAGCTGTCCCGAGCTCATAGACAGTAAATTGTAGTTGTATCTGGCTTGCTGATTATGGGATGAAGCAGTATTGGACTCGGCTGACATGTCATTGAGATTCGCGGTGTACAAGGCCCGATGTTTTTATGAAAAGCAGTATTTGACTCGGCTTATGTGTCATTGAGATTGGCGGTGTGCCTGGCTCGATGTTTTTATGGAAAAGCAGTATTTAACTACGCCGACATGTCATTGAGATACGCAATGTACCCGGCTCGTTGTTTTTATGAAAAGCAGCATTTAACTCGGCTGATGTGTTATTGAGATTGGCGGTGTGCCTGGCTCGATGTTTTTATGAAAAGCAATATTTAACCACGCCGACATGTCATTGAGATACGCGGTGTACCTGGCCTGATGTTTTTATGAAAAACAGTATTTAACTCGCCTGACGTCATTGAAATTCACAGTGTATCTGGCTCGATGTTTTTATGAAAAGCATTATTTAACCACGCCGACATGTCATTGAGATACGCAGTGTACCTGGCCTGATGTTTTTATGAAAAAAATTATTTAACTCGCCTGACGTCATTGAAATTCACAGTGTATCTGGCTCGATGTTTTTATGAAAAGCAGTATTTAATTCGACTGAAATTGCTTGCCGCATCACGCTGGCTCTTGTATCATACGCGTAGGGTACAACACCCAAAGTAACACCGGGTACGAGACAAAAGACGCGCCGGTCCGCTGTTCTGCTGAAGAATGGCACCAGAGACTGTAGGAATGGTCACACCTGAATCGTTCTTCCCCGCTATGGATGCGGCCACCAGAAGATAGGACGAAGGCTGACATGAACGGGCGACCAACACAGTAGTGCGAAACCCACACGTGTCGCTGACCTTGTCTTTCTTTTTCCACCTTGAAGCTTACAAAAAAAAAAAAAATGTCGTAGTACTTGTCCTACATATTAAATATTTTATTTCACATCTTAACCTTCATGTTCAAACACATTTACATTACACAGTGATAGGTAGGGTATTACAGAAACTTAGCCTAATGATTTTCCCAGCCTGACTTATTTCTACCCCGAAGATGGTGGCTGTGTTATTTTCCGAAACTTTCGTAACTACCTGCCAATGTGAGTTGTATGTAAGAGCGTAAATAGTGTCCATGAAATACATTCCGTATGTTAACAATTTCTAAATAGTCTAAATTCATTCCGTACGTTAACAGTTTCTTAATATTCTAATTTCATTCAGTATGTTAACAGTTTTTAATACTCTAAATTCATTCCGTATGTTAACAGTTTTTTAATACTCTAAATTCATTCCGTATGTTAAAAGTTTCTTAATACTCTAAATTCATTCCGTATGTTAACAGTTTTTTAATACTCTAAATTCATTCCGTACGTTAACAGTTTTTGAATACTCTAAATTCATTCCGTATGTTAACAGTTTTTTAATACTCTAAATTCATTCCGTACGTTAACAGTTTTTTAATACTCTAAATTCATTCCGTATGTTAACGGTTTTTAATACTCTAAATTCATTCCGTATGTTAACAGTTTCTTAATACTCTAAATTCATTCCGTATGTTAACAGTTTTTTAATACTCTAAATTCATTCCGTATGTTAACAGTTTCTTAATACTCTAAATTCATTCCGTATGTTAACAGCTTCTTAATACTCTAAATTCATTCCGTATGTTAACGGTTTTTAATACTCTAAATTCATTCCGTACGTTAACAGTTTCTTAATACTCTAAATTCATTCCGTATGTTAACAGTTTCTTAATACTCTAAATTCATTCCGTATGTTAACAGTTTCTTAATACTCTAAATTCATTCCGTATGTTAACAGTTTCTTAATACTCTTACCCCGCCGCAGTCGGTATAGCGAGTGGATTGTGTTCAGGGCCAGGACAACACATTTTTCTCCTCGCCCCTCTGGGGGCCTCCCATTCACTGAGTGCCAAGGCCTCTTTTTTCGGGTGAAAATGACTGGAGCGTGAAGTTAGCCAAACCCCATCCATTACCTTAATTAAGAACGGGTGGGGCTGTACCTCCATTCGCGCCATGTACCTTCGTGCCGTGCACAGGGACGACTTACGTCATTTTGACTACTTTCCATTTCTCCCCGCTCTTCCTTAACGCCTCAGGTTTGTTTTGTAATATCCCTAACTTCGGGATTACGCCCTGAAGCAGATGAGAAGTGCGCTGTTTTGGGTTAGTACGCAGCGAATAGTAGGAATTCCTTGCCGACGTTTCGGGACAACCTGTAACTCCCGAAACGTCCGCAATGAATTACCACTTTTCGCTGCGCAATAGCCCAGAAGAGCTCAATTCTTATATTTAGTAGTACATTACGATGGTTGGTCATTGTTGGTGATCAAATAAATAAAAATGGACGTTGGCGGAAAATGTAACACGCATGGGGAGACGAGAGATTCGTTTATTGTATTGGTCGCAAGAATTTCGCGGAGAGTAATTTGGAGTATGTTATTAAAATGGTTCTTAATTATGTATTTGACGGTCGTCGTTAAGGCGTAGGGGCGAGCGGTTGTGTACCTCCACTTGTTCTTAATCTCGGCACAAGATGAATGTGAGTGGTCACCTAAACGTCCCGGCCGCTTAATTTCCAGGGAAACATCCGCTGGCGCCCATTGAACAGACTGTTGGGTGGGCTGTACAGTCGGTATGGATAGTGTGAACAGGAGCTAACTATTGCCTCTGCCTGGAAACGAACGGTATTTGGGAATGTGGAGCGAATTAGTGCTGTCGATGACGGGGACCGGTGGCGAGCCGTTGTGCCTACAGTGACGTACATTTTGGTCTTATACGAGCGGGGCGTTTTCCGAACACGTGAGCGATTTTGGGTGTTCTAAGGACGGCCTCGCTGCGTTATGTGGTTCTTTTGTGGCAGCAGGTAAAGGTAAAGGTAAAAGTCACCCTAGAACAGGCAACGTAAGCCCAGAAGGGAGGGAAATATATAGTATTTGCTCTTTCTTTAACCTCGGCGGTGGATGGGAGTGGGTGATCTCCACACCTCAGTCGCTTTACTCCCGGGAAAGACCCGGTACCCACTGTATAGGAGGTAGGGTGGGCCCCAGCGCAGCTCTGGACGGGTGCAGAAAATCTCATCCCCACCGGAATTCGATCTCCGGACCGTCCGGCCTGTAGCGAGGCGCTATACCGACTTAGCTGTCCCGGCCCTGCGTGATAGTAGCATGGTTTCTATACACACCGACGTATTTGTATTTACATTGGGGGGAGGGGGGGAGGGGGTGCAAGCTCAGAATGTCACTGCTGAATCCACTGTGCTCCCCCCCACCCGCGCCCCCCCACACGTATAGGGGCCCTTTTATGAAGAAGCTGTTACTGTACTGTAATGCTGGAGCCAGCACCATCTTGGTTGATACTGTCGTGGTGTGTGTCGGAGGTCGTTCTTTCCTTAGCCAAAACTCTGCATTGGAACAGGATTTGATGGAGGTTTCCTCCTGCACTTCATCGCATTTTGTAGACAAGGCGCTGCCCGATTGACCAATAGTACTTAACTGAGCCATCGATGTGTAACGTGTACCTGTAGATTCAGACTGAAACAACTAGCTTGATTACAGCGACGTTTGATTCTGTTAAGCATTTTGAGTCTAAAAGAACTTCCGAAATATAACTAGGAGCGTGTAACTTGGGTTTATAGAGCGGTGTTGTGAAACATTGACGTTGACTGAGAGACAGGATAAAAGTATTAAAAACATTTTTGTGTCAAGGCCTGAATGTGAGAAAAAAATTTCCGAGACCCGGAGAATATTGAAGTGGATTTCAAGAGAAATAGCGTTCAGTGATGTTGATAGGATTCTTTTGGCGTTTGTTAACACGGCGATGAACTTCCTGTTTTCGTAAGAGGGCGCAGTGTAATTCATCCACTGGATGTTAACATCTCTGTTCCAGCCCGTTCCGTCCTAATTGATTGTAAGCATTCGTGGACGTATATTTTTGTTAACACTATTGCCATGTTATAATTAATTTGTCACGTGGGTTCTCCGGTTTAATTGCCTCGCTCCCTCTCCCACCTATTCTGTTTTTTACGCTCGCTGTACGACATTTGACGCTCCTAATTACACACATATTTCAGCACGTATTTTTCCACGTATTTCCCTATCTAGGCTCCATATATCAACTACCCCAAAGGTCAGTAGTATTCAGTTATCAGTTGGATGAAGGCAGGAAACTCCATGTTAATGTTCAGGCCTGTAGACTCCAGTTGAAATGTGATGGCACACGGTGACGCACTGGAGGGGAAGTGAAGGGGAAACTGGCGAATGGAGTGGGTAGCCAGTACTCTTCACACTACCTCGGAACATGGTGTATCCAGCATTACTACTGTTGATGCGCACAACTCGGCTGCCAGTAGTCGACTGAACTGACGCCCCCGCCGATTTAAATGGACTCGGCCGTTTCGCCGAATGACGAAATCTGGTTTCTGCGCGTGTGCCATCGCGTTTCACACGCAGTCTACAACAAGCAGTAGAAGTAACTCTTTTCACAAAATTCACTTTCATTCTGTGCACTGACTTCCAGTGTTTTGTCATATGAACAAAACGTATTATTTTATTTTACGTCTTGTTCTTAAGCTTTCGCCGTGTTCTAAATGTAAATTATTCCTTTTTGGGTAATTCCCCGGCGTCTGAGTTCTAATTGCCGACGTTTCGGAACTCACTAGCGGTTCCATCTTCATAGGCATTTGCCGACGTTTCGGAACTCACTATCGGTTCCATCTTCATATGCATTGCCGACGTTTCGGAACTCACTATCGGTTCCATCTTCATAGGCAATTGCCGACGTTTCGGAACTCACTATCGGTTCCATCTTCATAGGCAAATTGCCTATGAAGATGGAACCGATAGTGAGTTCCGAAACGTCGGCAATTAGAACTCAGACGCCGGGGAATTACCCAAAAAGGAATAATTTACATTATTTTACGTCCTATTCATCTGCATTATTTTTTTCGTGTGGAGCAACAGATCAAATCGGACGTAGACTGCCTTACTGTTGACATTTCTAGATCGCACATAATTTGACTCACGCAGACCTGGTAGGGCTCCTCTGGACGAGTGATCAGCTCGGTACAGAGGTCGCTACCTGCACAACACACAACGAACGTAAGAGATGAACATTCAAGCTGTCCGCGGGATTCGAACACGCAACCACAACAATCGAGCGGCAGCGTAACTACGCGATAGGTACATTCATTTACAATATGAAACCAGAATACTTACTGATGACGCACACGGTGACGCACTGGAGGGGAAGTGAAGGGGAAACTGGCGAATGGAGTGGGTAGCCAGTACTCTTCACACTACCTCGGAACATGGTGTATCCAGCATTA
>Ga0123357_10004925_pt1 | contig 15842 bp, 7 predicted proteins | sample TergutEmb28metaG_FD_89873 | JGI IMG/M metagenome (GOLD analysis project Ga0123357, IMG submission 89873) | Embiratermes neotenicus P4 segment gut microbial communities from Petit-Saut dam, French Guiana - Emb289 P4 | ecosystem: Host-associated > Arthropoda: Insects > Digestive system > Gut ... | reverse complement strand
ACTGGCAGGAATATGTTGTTTCTGTAATGTTAATATCTGTACTTAATATGTAATTAACGTATGAGTGACATAAAGCCATTACATTGAACTACATAAACACTCGCATTAATGCCGTAGTCGTCCTTAGGGTTCCAAGCATTTTACATGAGTACGCAGGCACAATGTTGACTGCAGTCCAGTCCCAACGACATGCGCAGAATACATGTAATGCATCAGCTGAAAAGGTGCAGTACGTGGAACCGCAAGAAGACTGCACTTTTCTCTGGCCATTATCTCTGTAACCGTTCAACTTTGGATATAGGTGTTTTGGGTTATATCGGTATACTTTAACATAAGGAACACTCTCCCAAAGTCTGGCACATTCCTCCTGGGACACCCTGTATTGACAGATACTTATTGCTTTAACATTTACTACATTCTTAGCTTGCCAGCCTTTGAAGCTTCAGCTTTCATATTATTCTGGCACTTGGGCTATAATCATCGATCCTAAATGTTACATTTTAAGAATTACTGTTTTGGAGACCAGATCCTTTGAAGTGTGTTATTTAATGACTGCCATCTCTGGCCTCTCATACAATACACAGAAGTTTGCTGATCATTAGCCTTGTCTCAGGTGCCCTACTGAGATGCCTGTCTTCCCGCGTTACCCGATGGTGGAGACAAGATCAATCTTAGTAACTTTAGAATTTTTTTATTACTGTGCTTTAAGTCAGCCAATGGTTAAGTCCAGATAAAGTGTCACAACAAGAATAATTCACCACCATTATCAAATTTTAGAACAGTATTCAACTTTTGCACACAGTGACCGTCAAAGTAGAGGTTACTGCAGGAACTTGTCAAAGTAGAGGTTACTGCAGGAACTTACTTCAAAATTAAATTTGGTGGACTTTACTGGGTAATATCAACTCTCTCTTTCCTTATACTTGAACTTCCTGAAACAGTGGCACTGGCCCATGGTAACCCCATCTCCTTTGACATATTTATGTATCTTTAATATGGTACATCCTTCATGCAAGTGATGCACATAAATAAGTTTATTACCCACAAATTGCAATCGGTTGGTAATAAACTTATTTATTTACTTTTGTAGCTGTTTAGCTGGGAAGGTTTTGCTACAGTTTTGTCAATGCAGTCTACTCAGCATTTCACAAAATGTCTGTGGAATCATACACAAAAAACACATACCAAACTAGCTGAAACTTACTTTGTAATCCACATGAAATGGGTGACTCTTCTGTGTGCAAAATCATTGGTTGCATACTCTTGCCCAATTTCAAAGCCCTTTGAAGTCCTCTGTTATCATCAAATACCACATATGCAACCTTGAAACCCTGTAAAATTTATACAGTTTGGATTTATGGAAGCATTTTATAGTAACAGGCTGTGCAAATTTCTTTTTGTACAAGAACCGAAAAATGTAATTAACCTTTACATGACTGGGATGGTATTTAAATTTTAGGATGTGGTTCATGAATATGGTATTATTTGAATAGAAGAAGATTAAATTATGAAATAAACAGCACTTGGTGGAAAATAACACAGAGATTATGCCGCATGCCTTAAAAATGCAGTAAATTTCCTTGTTGCCTGTATATATAAAAAGATCTTCTAGGGGTGTTAAAGGCCATTTCACAGTCAATATCTTTTAGGTAATTCCCAATGTGCCTAAAAGAGTACACAAAAATACTGTAATATTTACTTGACACTGTTGCCAATACACTGGTGTCACACAATATGTTAACCAAACTTAAGGTGGTTTATTCACTGGCTTTATTTTTTACATCCACAAGGGTCAAAATTCAAATCAACAGGGCACTGATGATGGTATATGACTTAGTGAAGTAATTTTTCTTTGGACTTGAAAAGTTAGGACAATGGACAAATTCCAAAGAAAGATTACTTCACTAAATTGGTTAACACCTTAAATGTTACATAGCAGCCACCCATTTGGCAAAGCATCTCCACTTGTGCTCAGACTGTGTGTAAACCCATCAGCTGGCAGATAGTTTTCATTCAGTCATCATGGAAAAGACAGTTTTTCTATGCCTGGTTATTCATGAGAAGTGCCTACGAAATGAGTGATGAAGGGTTGGCAGGTCACAGGTGAAAAGGATGAAGATACCCATTTCATTTACAGGTAATGTGATGGGACTGCACAGCCAGTGGTTGTAGAATACAGGTGTTGGTTTCCAAACTTCACAAACACCCAGTATTCAGCAGCACACAGCACTGGTTGCAAGATACACAACCATTCATAAGAACTATCAGAGCATGGCAAAAATATGTGTAGCCAAGAACATGTTCTGCAGAAGACCCAGTAAAATCCAAAAGTGAGTGTGTGATGATCTGCACATCAAATGCACACACCTTGAATGCAATTTGGTGAATGTCATGTCACAAAGATTCGCAAACTAGTGCAACCTCTCCAACCCAAGGACTGTGCAGTGCAAGAAGATTGTACAAAACTATTATTTTATGTTAGATACCAACATTCCAGAAATGTTAGAATATTACATTTAAACAGACATATAAAGGTAGGATTTTTCATTGTGGGAATTAATCAATGGGGATTAGAGTTCAATACCTGGACTAAAACTGGCATCAAGGACAGTTACTTTCTTTACCTGTTGTTAAAATGTAATACCGCAGAGCTGCATGCAACTAAGGTTCATGCATGTGTTGTTGTATTTTCTTCTAGTAATACATAATTACATATTAAGTAATTCATTTTATGGATTTAACATGTTGCATGACTTAAATAACTTACAGTATTACCTTAATTCGTGGGCATTTAGGGAAAAAATATGATTCCTCGAGAGGAGGTGTGCCTGCTGTTGGCTTCTGATGAAAGAACACGGACGTCACTGCTCCACATGCACTAAAAATTTGCTTAAAGCAGTCCTGGAAAGATAGTTGGTGTTTCAATAACGTATTTTAAGTCTATACATACAAAACGCATTTGGTGTTATGTGTTTTTATTACCTCACTGCAATATGGGGGTACGTTTATGATGAAAAGAGTCCGGTTTGAGGGTTTACTGGCATTCTTTTCGCGCACAGAATGTTCCTTATAAAATAGCCAATGTTGCGTAGTACTCTCCGCGCTGAACTTCACTGGAAAAGCTGTCAGAATGTATACACAACATATAATTCGTTGCACTAAAATATTAACATGTGTCAAATACTACATTCATGCTAAACTGTTTGAGGTTAAAGCCTTCCATACAGGAAGTATTACGAATCATAAAGACATAACTGCGTGATTCTGAAAAATGAACGCTCTTCACTATTCCGTAATGAAAGCAACATTTTTATTTCTCAGTTATTAGCCAACATAAAATATAACAAACCTTTAAAACCCTGGTAACAGTCATTCTTGGCCATGTTTGTATTGTCAGGTTCACCAATGTCTGGGAGTTGAATCTGGTACGTAGTATTAGCGCTAAGAACCGTGCAGTATGTTGTGTTATATAGGTCAAAGATTCGTTTCCTGTAGTGTGTTAATAAATTCGCATTTTGGCTGTTTTAAGGAAATGTGAATAATGGGGTTATGTGCACTTTTAAAGTTTCCAAATTAAGAAGTTTGAAGAAATTTGTGTTTTTTATGTTAGTTGACCTGGATGCCTGTGATTTATAATGGAGCAACAAACATTTGGGGCGATGAGGCCTTCGTCATCAATATTTTTGCTGTTAATTAATCGCGATTAAGAATGTTAATTTCTTGCGTTACCGTTGTTAAGTATCGGTACTTACTGACGTTGAAATGTAGTGTTTACTTACAGATATGTTGCCTAAAAGTTAAAATGATGTAGCCTGGCTTTTGACTGGGCATTTCATGGCTGCAATTAATTGGTAAGTAGAGTATGTAACATATCAAGAATTCAGTTGTTCGTGCTGTTGAGTCAGACAGTGTACAATTGCCATGATTTTATTACAGGTATACTGGTTATCCAATTAATCAAAAATCCTGTATGACTAAACCGGTACCACTGTGCAGCTTAACCAATCTTCAGTTGAGGTTTCTGTGTCCCTCGGATCTGGAGGAGGTTGGTACTGTGTTTTAAGACGAAATTAATTTTTACGCAAATGTTGTACATTAATATCTATAAATGTTTATTTTTATGATGGTTCCAACTTTTATGACTGTTCTTGGTGCTTGTATGTGTTACGAATTTTCTTTGACGTGAAGAGGAAGGCGTTCTTGTTCAGAATAGTCGACCAGTTTATTTATATTATTAGTATATTCATTATTGTTATATGTTACATATTTAGGATAATATTCTGTAACGAGGAGAATAAGTGGGGTATCTATTCTAAACTAGATTCCCATGAATCTTGGACCGATATTTATGAACATTTTTGGATGAATGCTTATCGTTTTGTACATGATCATAATGCTCCACCCGTGTTTTTGTTTAATTTCCTAAAATTTCAGAGTTTACTGCTTGCTTTAGGGATCGCTTTGTTAAATTTTCTTGCATTAGTTTATGGCAGGTCATTTTAATTTTTTAAGAAGTTATTAAAGAACTTTTTCTTTGTGTTTATGTTTGTGCTCAGAGGATTAATATGTTAGATTAAGTTTGTAGAATAGTCTTGTCAAACATGGTAATGAACCTTCAAGTGTACTGCACCTGTGTACAAATCCTGGGCATCTGGTTGCCTGGGTAACTACATTTTGTCTAGTGGCATGTAATAGGTGTGGTCATCAGTATGTGACTTGCTTCATGTCACACTTCAGGCATCTAGACTTCTGAGGTCGCTTCTAGTTTTTTGGAACATTTGTGGAAATCTGACTTATTCCATAACTATTAATTCTCAAGAAGGACTGCAACCCATGGAGTATTTATTATTTAGTATTCACTGTTTATTGATATTTAAAGAATCCGTGCTTGTAATACAACCATTGGATATAGAACTTGTCAGAAACGTATATTGTTATAAAGTTTGCTTATAGAATAAGTCATGATATTAAATCAACATAGACATAACTTATAGCCATTTGTATATTAGTCCTATATGCAAGTCTTGTTATTATCCATTTTCTGTCTCTCCTTTTTTATGGCTTCATAAATGTCATATGTGTTTTATATCATGGCCTGCCACAGTGGTAATGTGCTGTATTTGCCTTCCTGCAGTGCCGTACTGATGTCTTGGTTGGCAGCCAGCAGTTCTTGAAATTTTCATGACTTGCTAAAGAAGCCTGTTGTCTTTGTGACACACTTATGGATCCATGGAATATATGTGTGTGTGTGTGTGTGTGTGTGCATATATATAACTTAGAGGTTTTTGTACTTCCTGTGAGTAAAGGACAGGTTAGTATTCTAAAATAAGGATGGTAGTGATTCCTGTGCAAAATCTGTCCCAATCCTATCCTGTCACATTCAGTGGTTCCTAAAGTCAGTGGTTATTTGAATGTTGTAAATGTGTTTCAGGTACGGGCACTTTGCCAGGATTGGTTTCCTATTGATTATCCCTATTCATGGTATGAAGATATCACCTCCAATCCCAGATTCTATTCCTTAGCAGCAGTCTATGATGGTATCATCATTGGTCTTATTGTGGCAGAAATAAAATCTTATGTGAAGTTAAATCGAGAGGTACGTTAAGACTGTAATGTAATTGTTTGTGTAATGATGGACTCATATTAAGAAGGGGTATTTAGTAGAGCAAAGCATTTTGAATCTTAAGTATACAGTTTAATTTCTTTTTTGACCTTTGTTCTTTAAAAAGAATGTGATTATAAATGTTATATTTTTTTGGTCTAGATGTATTATTTGTTAAACATGTATAAGAGCTGAGTATTTACTACAAAAAGGCTTGCATTGTACATGTGTACCATGTGTAAATTTTGTCTGTAGAAAGCCACAGACCTTTATTTTGACACAGATTATGGGTGAAATGTATTTTAATAACTTTCTAATATGTCAAGGGATGTGCACAATGAAGAGACTTTTAATCGTGTCTCATTTGTGATGTATTACTGTTTCAATGCTGTTTCTTCATTGTTTTCAGTTTTGTTCTGTTAGTGTTGCCATCTCATTTTAGTGCTAAGTATCAGCTGGTAGACCATATACTTCAAATTTTTTTTGACTGCATTGCCTATGCTTCTTCATTCCCTCCTTCCGTCCCCCATATAATCTTGCATGTAATTTTTTTTTTTATTATTTTCAGGATCGTGGTATTCTGTCACAGTCGTTCAGTAAACAAACTGAGGTTGGCTACATATTAAGTCTTGGTGTGAGTAAGGATCACCGCCGTAATGGCATAGCCTCGCTGCTGCTTGACAATCTCATTTCACACCTTACAACTGTGGAACATGTGGATTGCAAGGCCCTCTTTCTGCATGTCCTTACAACTAATTCACCTGCTATTCACTTCTATGAGCATCCCAATTTCAGTTAAATACATTTTTTTTTACTTTTTTAACTAAAGATTTTTTTTTTTTTTTTTTTTTAAAGGTTTCTTTATTTGTATGTGAGAACTTCTGTTCAAAAACCTGAAGTATCATTTCCACCTTTACAGAACCCAGACATCACACCCTACTGCAGGCTGGTTCAGTCCAGTTCACTTCCTAGAAACTTGTTTCTCCAAGTTGCGTTTAGTAAAGTGTAGTTAACACAATGAGTTCCAGCCCTTTAGTGTTTCATCGGGTCCACAAACCTGGGCAGTTTTGACATGTGTTTACATGCAACCCAAACCTGAGTTCAAGCTGTGAATGTTATAATACATACACGAATGTACAAAATTGAGCTGTACTCTGGTGTGGGCTGTTCAAAAAGTTTGGAGGCTCATGCTTGGGCTTCAAAGTATTAAATAAATCTAACATTAATCCATCAAATTCAGATGCCTTTCCACTAGCCTTCAAGTGTTCACCCATTTTGATGTTTGTTATATTTCAGGTTACATTCCTTTCTTCCCTACTATTATTCTATCAAGGGAAAATGTAAAGATGGCTTCACCTATGTGCTGTACATCAATGGAGGCCATCCACCCTGGGGAATATAATATCCTTTTTCAGATTCAGTGTTTGTTGCAATGTAGTGATTGGCGCTCTTGTGTCCTGTTTGGATGGTACTTATTTGAAATATTGACCAGGAAACTGGCTTTTCTGCAAAAAAAAAAAATTCAAGGTTTTCTTTGCTTTCTTCCTACACATATTAGTATTGTATCTTAAAAGAAGTACTAACCACTTCTTGCCACATTCTCACCATTCATACTTTCCAGTCATTGTAGCATAGCCCATCTGAAGCTACGTAAGTTCATGCTCATCAGAAATGAGCCAGAGAACATTTTGTTTCAGAACAACGCACACATGTCTTCATGTGGGTCAGTCTTTTATATTCTGGACTCTATTCTTTGCACAATATTCATCTGGGTTTCTTGTTTGGTGCCATAATTTTGAAGTCATCACTGGCACTACCCTAATCCACCACGATGGTCATTCGTATCATCCAGTAGTTGCTCAGGTTATGGTATTTCTGTTGAATGGTAATGCAGTGTTGTCAACCTTAGTCAGTGAAATAATTTATTTCTATATTAGGTTTTTCCACTAATGACTTGAGTCTTGATTCTTTCAAAAATGTGTTCATTTGGTAGTCGAGAAGAATTCACCCTACCATATTTTGAGTTCTTCTGCTGGTGGTGGTGATGCTGGAATAATTCATTGTTTTTAAAATCCTGTCATTTTATATTCTGTAGGTTTTATTAATGGGTTACATGTGTTAGAGTTTTTTAAATTCATAACCAAATGACTGTTTCATGTCTTTATACATGTGCCACTCCATAAGTAATGGCAGCTCTTTCTTTGGCCAAAAATGTGGCAACATGGGAAATTAATGTAATATATATATTTGGAAACATAACGTGCTTGTAAATGTTAGTATTAGATGGGGATCTATGTACAGGGGTACACATGCATTTTGACTGCAAATGTTGTATTGTAAATCTCATCCAGGGAAGGAAGTGAATAAAGTGTAACAGTGTTCCTATATGAAATGATAATTCTCCACAGCATAAATGCATGGATGTAGGACGTAGAGCTACATGAAGCATCGCGTGAAATTGCCCTGTTCTTTTGAACATTTGTAAGATGGGTATGGGCAGTCAGAAGTAAAAAGAGTGTTAATTGCAGACATGCATCATACTGGATTTCCTTTGTCTGTTTACAGCTAATTAGTTGTGCGTACACGGATTTCTGGACTGACAGCAATCCTGATTTTATAACAGGAGTTATAAATGTGTAAGATTGTTGCCAAATGGATGCCATGTCATTTAAATGAGGAGCAATGGCAGTTGTGTTATGAGATGTGCCATATCAGTGTGGAACAGTTTCATTGCCATGGGGACTGACAGTTCTCTCAGACTTAACTCTGGCTGGGTGTTGGTCATTTTGCTAGTAGGTGTATATGAGAGATACTGAGTAAGGAGGATCCAGATCACGTTAGCCATAAGCATTATTGGTCATTATATTCTGTCTGTGGATAACCAAACAAGAGACATGGTCAGTCATGATTCTAACACTGAACATCCCGTTTGATAGTAATACTGTAAATCTGATGGTATTTAGTGGCAGATGTCTCTTAACATATCGATGGTGCTATTGCTGTTACCTGCCCTTCCCCTTGCTAATATTGAAGCTCACTGTCTTGCTGTGTCCCTCACCCTGCTCCTTTTTTATCTTCCCTCATCCCATGCACATGTCAGGGTCTGCAATAAAGTTATAGGATAGTACTTTGATATTTGATTTGAATGGTTTTCCTTAATGAGTACCCACTGACTATCTGAAGCACTACTGTGGACTCCTGTATCGTGCTGACCCATGTTCACTTCCATTGTGGCTGTGGCACAAGATGCAAGGTGCTGTCCATTGGGTGTGGCCTGGAATTCGCCGCATTGTAGTACAGAACACCACAGCAGTATTCTCATTCTATAGCTAACACTGGCACATATACCATTCTGCTTGGCTGGGAATGATCACAGGAGTTACGTATTGCTTAAAATTCTCAGCCAGAGGACATTTCCATTCATATGTAGGCCATATGGCATTTTGTTGCATTTGAGGTTACTTAAGTACAGGCATGTTGTATTATTATAGCCTGCTAGAGAGTTTGTTTCACAAATTTATATTCCTCTTCTTTTTCCAGTGATCCTACTTGTATATCCATTGTTCTTGCTAGATGCCAGAGTACAAAACTTAACAAGACTGCCAAACAGTTACTGTTTTACTTTGTTAAAAATAGCTTGAGCATATGTGCACAGTTGTTTTGTGACTTGTTTATCTTGCAGCCCATCATTTTAAAGGCCTTTGAAATCTATAAAACTGTCCGTGTTTTGCTGTGTTAAATGTGAATGTACAACACAGCATACTTTATTTAACCTTCTGGCAGTGAGTTCAAATACCTGCATTAAGTATCCTGCAAAGGAATTGTTTCCAAACTCTGTTACTTGTGCTCAATATTAAATGTTCCATTGGTGCTGTTTGTTAACAACTTTTGTACTAACATAATTAGTAAGAACCTTCATTCATGAATTTAACCAGCCAAGTTGGTAGGGACATTGGAAAATGTGTTATTATTTTGCTCTCTGATAGTGAACTGTGCGAATGTTTTGATGGTATTAACCCTTTTACCACTGAGCCTAGTGCCACAAGCTTTGCAATGATTGTGTTTGTCTCAGTAACTGAGTAACGTGTGAGAGAAAGGGAGCAACCTCTGTGCCTAAGATATGGAGTATAAAATGTTACATCCCAGTGCCATCAGTTACAAGGTACATGAATTACATGCAACTGAAACAGACTTCTAAACATCCACCAGAATGGATATTTTCAAATCTAGCAGAAAGTGCCTCACTTAATCAGTTTCTTGACAGGGAAAGGGTTTATTCAGCGAGAGAGTTGTATATGCTTGAACTGAAAGAGAAGTTATGGAGTGTATTGTGTTGTCCTTTATGTCTGAATGTAGTCTGCAAAACTTATTGGTGAAGCAGCTTTTTGAAATTGTGGAAGATTGTTGATATTTAATGGATGGAAGGGGGCACTGGGATATGAAACAAGAGCAGCTGTTTGTATGAACTGTTAAATGGAAAGTTGTGTTTGTGTAAACATCAGACCTATGTTAATTGTTAAGGTCTGTAACATGTTAGTTACTTGTGTGTGGTAAGTATGGCAGTTTAATGTTTGAATGGCGTCTGATGTGAGTGGTTTCAGCCATGGATGCAAAGAACAAGTCACTTGCCCGAATTCCTGAACACAGTTGGAGAAGACACTAACTCTTTGTAATTGCCAAACAGCCCAATTGTGAAAGGGAATGTATAACAATCATTGAACAGCTGATTTGAACTTATCAGCAAGTTAGTAGTGTATTTGTTACTGAATTAAAATATTTGTTGTAATTGCTGTATATATACCTACTTTTTGCCCACATTACCATTTTCTTTTACATTTTTTTATTTGATGCATTGCATATCATAGTGTTCCTATAATTTCTGTGGAAGTATTATTCATGGACAGCTCTCGAATTGTGTTTTCAGAGCCAGGCCTTTATGAAGTTTATTCTTCTACTGCAGTATTCTTGTCATACTATAGTAGCTTCATTATTTATCAATTTCTGATTTTGGCATAAACTTCTGCATGTGAATTTCTCCATCTCTTCCCAGAAAAAGGCATTGTCATCAGTATAGCCATCCAACTGCAGCCACACTTCAGATGTCACTGTAGAGCTGCATGAACATAAATTGTGTGTAAATACTCATTGCATTTCACACTACTCATGGTGTAAGCTTTATATAATATAGATAATGACTCATTTTGAAAAATATAGGTAAGAGCGCTTGAATGCTGTACCGTAAGTATGGTACGAGTACATGCAAAACTATGCAATGAAATATATAAGTTTAGTGTAGTTAAACAAATATGAATTTAATTTTAGTATTATGATGAAAGAAAGTTATATATTATGTACATAGATAAATCCTAGTGCATATAGTAATATATAAAATAATACATGTATACATAATTTATTATAGTATGCATGATAAAAATTGTCATTGTTTAGTTGATCAGTATTTAAATGGCTGTTTATGTTGCAGAAGGAAATGATTTGAAGGTCTACAGACTGTTTTATGTTATGTGTAATTAGTAATTTATAATATTTTGTATTTAATTTGATGCTCTCCAGGACTTCAGATGTGCCCATTGCTGTGCAAAGAACTGAGACGTTTGTGACGTTTGAATCCAGTGTTTGTCATGTGGCCTGTTATGGTATTTACAGTGAATGAGCCTTAGAAATGTTTGACAGATTAATAAGTGGCTTTAACTCTTTCCATTCTGAAATCAATCAAAAGTTGCTGCTTTTCATTATAATACAATTTTTCCCATAATAAGATATCTCACAGCTTATAGATAGATATGCACCAACAGATGGCAGCCGCTTATAGCAGTGCTGTATTGAATTAGGAACTGACAGCATGCAAATGTCAGTATAGGAGTGGAAAGGGTTAAGTATGGTTCCTGAGTTGGGGTTGTGAAGTTAAAAGATTTTGAAAATTAGAACTGTTATTGTAGGTTATCTGTATCTACGTGGGTCATTTCAAAAGTTCTGCACACTGTACATTTTCTCCTTAAAAATGAATTTATTTTACAAAATACATTTACAGGCCTTCAATGTTATCTCCATTTTGCTTTATCACAGCGGTCCAACGTTTGGGCAAATCTTGTATTCCTGTCAGGACTCCTTCGTTGTTGGTGTGTCTGATTACTTGGGTCACCTCATTAGACACCTCCTCAATGCTTCTGAAGCGTTTCCCATTGAGTGGTTTCTTCAGTTTTTGGGTACAAGTCAGAGTCTGGTGTGCTCATGTCAGGACTGTACGGCGGGTGGGGAAGCACTTGCCATCCATACTTTTCCAAAATTTTGGATACTGCACCTGAGGCATGAGGTCGCGCGTTATCATTCGTAATGAGGACACTGGCTGCAAACATGGCGGACTTTTTTAGCGATTCTTTGGATGCAAAACATCTTGCAGAAACTTTCTGTAGTATGCCACTGTTGCGGTGGACTCCGGAGGCACTCTGTCTGTTGCCATCACTCCATTCTTTTCATAAGCCATAATCATCATGAGTGTAACTTTCAATTGTTGGCAGCGACATTTTTTCGGGTGAGGAGAATTTGCTTGCTTCCACTGAGAGGACTGAGATTTCATTTGTGGTTCAAAATCTTGTATCCATGTTTCATCTATGGTAACAGTTCTGTTCAAAAACAGCTCACCTTCTGCCTTGTAGCGCTGCTGCAGTTCTTCTGCAACCCTCTTGCGAGCTGCTTTCTGTTCTTTGCTCAGCTGATGCGGAACCCACTTTGAAGCGACTTATCTCTTCTGCAATGTTTGAGTCACGATTCTGAAAACAGAAGCAGTTGACATGTTCACTTCATGCACAATTTCTTTACATGATTTGTGTTGATCTTCTTCAAACAGGGTGCTGACAATAATCACAGATTTGCCATCTGTTGCTGTTACTGGCCGCCTGCTTCTTGGGTCATCTTGGATGCCTACCCAACCTTCACGGAAACAAGATGCCCACCGCGACACCGTGCTATGATCCACTACATTATCCCCACAAACTTCATGTAAAGCATTATGAATTTTGTTTGGGCTTTTTCCTTGCAAAGTTTCAATTTTAATGTATGATCGCTGGTCACTGTGTGAGATCTGACTCCAGTCAGTTTCTTCTTCCATTTCAAGGCTACGTTTTGCAGAACAGGGACCACGTAGCCTGCCAATACGCACACATTGTTCTTTACTGAAGTCTGGCTCACAACTGTCGCGAAAATCAGAATGATTGCATCATCCTACTGGCCGCGCAAGTGCAGTGTGCAGAACTTTTGAAATGACCTACGTAAATTGGATCCATAGTTAGTATGGCGTAGTCATCCTCCATTATTCAATGGACTTGTACTGCAAACAAATGAAATCGACATGTGATTGAAGATAAACCTGAAAGTAATGGATGGTATTGTCTTTTATTTTCATATGTCACAGAGGAATCATTTCCAGTTTGTGCCAAATTCAAATCATTAAAAATATCACTCATCCTATACTTCTGCTGTAACCACTTTAAGTCACCTGATAAACCCAGAGGAGGTGGGCTAGCTCTGTCAGTACAGTGACTAGGTTATGGGCTGGATGACCAAGGGTTTGTTCAATTCCTTGCAGGATCGAGGTGTTGTCTTGTCTACAAAGTGTCCACATTAACTGTGGGGCCCACCCAGCCTACTATTTAGTCAGTAGTGGAGGATCTTACCCTCTGGGGGGAGCAGCCAGGCAGGTGAAGTTGACCACACTTGCCTCCATTTTCCCTGGTTAAAAAAGATTGGAGGTGTGCCCTTATGACAGAGACAAACAGTTTAGCACTTCTAGTACTGAAGCCTCCCAGTTGAGAGAATCCTGTGCCTGTTCATTTTACATCCCCGCACACTGCGTTGCAACGTTATTTAAAAAAAATTATTTACTGCTGGCCTTAAGTGTTCCAAATTTTAACAAAGCAAGATAAAATCGTTTCATTGGTAGATATCACTGCTGAAGTAAAATCCACTTGTAGTTTCAAGATGAAAAGTTGTATGTTTACCGGTTTCTTTGAAGTAGTTGTGCTGAATGTTACAACCACATGCTGTACTGTTACTTTCAAGCACCTGTTATACATCTGCTTTTATATAACTCAACAGTCCTTGCAAAAGCCGGTGTTGAATCCTGTGTTGAGCTACCATTCCATTTCATATTTTGACAGCCTGTGTACCTGATATCCCTTATTGTTACACCTATGCTTAGTGATCCCATGGAATATTCAATTCAAAATTTTGTATGCACTTTATAATCATAAATCTCTAAAGCCAGAAATGCAACAGAATAATATTTAAAGATTTGGTTTGTATCTGTCAGAAAAGTTCCTGTTTTCCATTACACAGACCAACTGGTTAATGCTGTTTGTGAAAATATGCATCAGTCACACAGTCCAGTGCAGGGTCAATACTTCCTACTCTCTTTCCCCAATTTTCTTCCCATTTCACATCACTTCAGTGTTATTGATTCTTATTTTTCAATTTTCTGTCTTCCTGTACCCTCCTTCTGTCATCCTGTACCTCCTATGCAGAAAGCTTGCCACAACACTGTACAGAACCCACACTCATTATAAACTATGCAGCATTCATTGTTTGGTTCGGACCTTAGCATTGTCATGTGCATTTTGAATGCAGAGTCACCACAGGGCTACAGTCTGTATAAATAACGTTGGCTGTTCAGAGGGATTGGAGTACAAAAGGAGAACTTTTGACAGTCTGTGCATACTTAAATATTTTCTTGCTTTTAGGGCCATGAACTGTTACTAATCAGTAATCGTGCTGTACAGAAGAAAAAAGGTCTTTGAGAATTTCTGAGGAAGTCTGGAGAAAGGATGAGAGTGAACTGTATGTAAATGTTACTTAAAATGAAGGTGACCAAGAGAAAGTAACTGGCCATAAAGGTAAAGCAATCCCATTACAGGCCTGGACAGGCCCTGAGGGTTCCAGGAGGCTGAGGTTCCCAGATGTCAAGACAATCAGCACATGAAGGTGGTAAGGTTGTCAGCCCTACGCACCAGCCACCTTTACCCCTGAGGAAATATTCCTGGTACTCATTTCTGTTACAGATAGAGTCAACCCCCAGGGCCCTAGTGCAGCCGGAAGGATTGTATCAATGAAAAATTACACCATCGGGAATCGAACCCGCAACCATCCGGCTTGTAGCGCAGTGCCTAAACCAGTTGTGCCACCGCATACCCCAAGTAACTAACTGACCATATGGAGACAAAAATGTATTGAATATTGAATGTCTTCACATATCTCTTAATTTGGTATTCACACTTTCTGTTCAGCAGTAAGTGACAAGAATGTATGTTGGGAGGATGATTCACAGCTTTATGTTTCATCTGAGAATCTTATTCGTAATATCATTCCCAGTCACTGATGTCACATATAGCTGGGTCTGATGCTCAGCAGTTCCCAATGTGTGAGTACCTAAATGTTGAGAAAATCGGAAGTGAAAAAGTGCTCATATAAAGCTTTTGTTGTTGTGTTTCTAGTAAATGCTCAGAACATCCACTGTTAGCCACAGCACACACACTGGGACATGTACTGAGTGAGCAGCTTGCATCAGTTCGTTCGATCGCCGTTGCCATTCACACGGGTTGTAGCATCGCACGTATGACACAGCAGTGTGTCCTGTGGCGCACAGTGTCTTCCAAGTGCCACCACAGATAAAAATGTTGGGGCTTGAGATCTTCATGGCCAGTGGTTTGCACAAAAATGACCAAGTAAGCGACGGGCGATATGCATTTTCATTGGAATTAAATTGGGGAGGTACTCCACTGCTGTGGTAGGCTGCATGTTCTACGAGGTGCAGTTCGTTGTGCAGCGTGCTGCACACGTCCAAAGCCCTGTTAACCATTAGAATTATATCTGTTCTTCAGTAACATTTCTGAATGATGGTTTGTAGTGTTCGAAATAGGAAGGCCTGAAACCAGTTATCAGAGGTGAAGGAAAGCCATTGTTATTGAGCAGTCAAAGTTCAAAAATGCATCATTCTGTGGGGTATCCGTTGTGTTGTGTTTGTGGGCATGATGGCTCTATCAGATAGAAAGCATGCATGCAGCTGCCATGCTCAGGGATGTGATAAAAGGGGCATTACATTTATTCGATATATATAAATGGCCAACTAATTGCACTTTTTATTATATTTTTTAATATATCACATATAGTAATTCACATATAATATTTTAAAAACATATAATTGTTGGTTAAAATTCACTCCTACATGTTT
>Ga0123357_10004924_pt1 | contig 15843 bp, 13 predicted proteins | sample TergutEmb28metaG_FD_89873 | JGI IMG/M metagenome (GOLD analysis project Ga0123357, IMG submission 89873) | Embiratermes neotenicus P4 segment gut microbial communities from Petit-Saut dam, French Guiana - Emb289 P4 | ecosystem: Host-associated > Arthropoda: Insects > Digestive system > Gut ... | reverse complement strand
TACATTGAAATATATGTATTTAGGGGTAATCCGTTCCAGGCCCACAGCCTAGAGCAAAGTTACCATCCAACACAACCATTTAAGCAGGAAAAATGTAATACAAAATCAAAAATATAAGTATAAAAATAATATAAAACTAGTTTATTTAACTTTTATACACTGTACATGTAAATCTGAAAAGCATAAACAAGGTGCAAATAGCTGGTAACTGAACTAACTTGATAACTGACCCTTACAAACGATAAAGATGATGACTGACCCTCTAATCAAAGCAGGAGGGCCCGACACATCATGTGCGCACACATGCTAGGTCGGCCAATAGTATTCCTCTATGTTCATTGTAGCATCCTGATTTTATTGATAAAAACTGTTTGATGTAGCATACCCCACTGAATTTTCTTTAATAATTTTAGCCAGAAGCAATCATGTATACAAGTAAAATGTTTTGACAGAGGAAGAAACCATGGTCAGACTTTAATGAGATCCATTGTCAGACATATCTGATCTTGAATCAACTGATGCTGAAACATTTGTCAGTAATTATACTGACGTCTGGTTTGTGTTAACATTTGCAGTCTCATCATGTAGTGTACAGCAGTGACAGGGAACTTTCAGGTAATTACTGATTCAAGGGACAAAGAGATCAGGGAACAATCTGACAGGGAAACATTTAATGGATGAAGTAAAAATTGATAAAACCTCAAATGTAAGATGACTTCTAGGGAACACAGGATTGATTGTATTTATACAGGGTGAGTCACGGGAACCTGACGATTTTCAAAATTAAATAAAAAAGTTCAAGTTTGAATTAAATTTTTATTTTTTATATAGAACAGGAGGAAAAAGAAAGCCATTTAAGTATGCTACATCACTACTGTTACATATTTTACTTCTTGCAAGAGCACATTTCTCAGATGTTTTCCACCATCTTGCCTACACTGCTCCAGTCTATCATGTAAGGTTCTCATTGCTTCTCTCACCATGTTGTCTGGTGCAGCTGTAATTTCCTCCTCTATTGTGTTCTTAAGCTCATCAATGTCATGTGGTTTTGTAAGTTACATATTAGACTTGAGGTATGCCCAAAGAAAGTAATCACACACTGAGAAACCAGGAGAATGTGCAAGCTGTGGAATGTCTCCTCTTGAAGTAACGAATGCGCGGTGTGCAGCAGTCCACTACTCCAATGTTACTAAAACAACGCCTGTTAAACCAGTAAGAGATGAACCCGCATCCTGCCTAACTGGCATTGGTACCAACTTGTTGCGCTTTAAAACTCATCAGGTTCCCATGACTCACCCTGCAGATGACACTTAGACGTACTCCATGTTGTTAGTGCTGTTATTGGAAATGGCCTTATTTAGCTTTTCACTGAGCAGTCAGATTTGTGTCATGGGTACAATGTGGACAAGTGGAAAAATTCTTAGAACTTATTCTTTGACAGGCCAAGTCAGAAAAGATAATGTATGTGACTACTGATGTACAGATCTTACAGAAATTACACCACTATTTTGATGTTCAAAACACTGAAACCAACAAAGCAACAGAAATGGACAGAATTTCTTCACTTAATTACTAAAGACTGGATTGTAGAACAAAAGGATGGTGGAACCTAGTGATGGTGACAGTTCTATGCTATCACAGAAGAACCTACACCAAAGGGGCCATCAATAGACCGACTGAGCAGACTGCTGGGAAATTTTAATAGGTACAAGTAAGGGAACATAGTGGATGAGGGACAGGAGAAAGACCTATCGAGTGAGGCAGTCTTAGTTGTGGTCTCTGCAATTAAGGCAAAATGACATAAGGTACACTTGTGTCAAAGTAATCTCACCTATTCATATCTCCATACATTCTTTTTTTTATTGGAATAATCATTACCTGACTGAAGTCCATGAACATTCTACAGCGTATTCCATTAGTTACAGTTGTTGTGTCCAACAAACAGCAACATGACAGTCGATCCTGAAATGGCAAATGCGGTTGCAATGAGCATTGATAGAGTTTTTGGTTGCTTAAGGTGAGAAGCTGACTTGCACTGATGAACATTTGTTTAGAGTGCATGATGAAGGTGCTGTGGATGTTACTACTGTTTGACAATGGGTAAGACATTAAAGAAGCTGAAAGAGAGAAGCAGCACTTAATGACATACTGCAAAGTGGTTTTACTTGCACTGCTGTGTTGCCTTCTTGCCTGGCATAACAACAGTGAACTCTGACCGCCATATTGAAACCCAAAGAAGTCTGAATGCTCATCTTTGTCAGTTTATTCTGGGGGAGGGGGAAGTTTGAAGTGTTGCTCCTACATGACAACAGTACGCTGCACAAAAGTTGTCACGTTGCAGAAGCCATCAAAAAATTTGGATGGACAGTGTTGACAATTCAACTGACAGTCCTGACCTTGCACCATCAGATTATGCCCTGTTTGGTCATTTTAAAAAGCCTGTGAGGGCTGCAGAATGCCATGCCCCAATGGAGACAGAGGAAAGAGGGCAACTTTGACCAGGCAGGAATATGTACTCTTGTACCATGGTGGTAGAAGACTGTCCACAAACAAGGGGACTAATTGTAGAAATAACTATGCCTCAGCAATGTTGTAGTGAAGGTTTTGACATTTTTACACATCCAACTTGTAAGTAGCATGAAATAAAGAGTAGGAGGCATTATTCCTGACAGTCCCTTTTATTTAACAAAGGACAGTGTTTTGAAAGGATCGTACCCCGAAACATTATTATTCCAACTGTGGGGAGATCACTCTTCATCAATTACAGCATAAAAATAAAAGTAGCAACATGTTTTTTTTTTTAAAAAAGAATTTAAATACTGGAAAATGTCCACAAACTGGGGTATGTAATTAAAAAGAGTCTTCACTATTTCAAGTACATGGTAGACACCTGGTTCAAAGCCTGCTTTAGACTGGTTGTTCTGATGTAGTTTCCTATGGTTATTTTTTCCCTCAAAGCCAGTGCTGTTTATGTGATTTGGTAGGTAGGTAGGTAGGTAGATACCAGCGGATTGTGCTGCTTCCATTGTTACGTAGTAGAAAAGAAGAGGCTTTTTTTCTCCAAAATATTGGTGCCCACCTACTAAACTATGTGACACCACATATCAGAATATATTCAGCTTTGTGTGAATTTTGGTTGTGGTGTAGTAACACAAAACATCCCTGCAGACCTTGGCTTATCTCCATGCACTTTCTTGCTATATTGGGTGCATTTCGGGGACAGTAAACTGAATGACATTTAAGCATGGGAGAGCTGCATATCTGAACCAACAGGACACTTCATTCATTCATTTGGTACCAAGAGGATGATACTAAAATGGACCTTGAAGAATATTGTTGGAGGGTATGGACTGAATGTGTGTGGGTTCTTGAGAACGTGCTAATGACTTCAGGGTTCCATAAAAGGTATGGAATTTCATAACTGAGTGAATATTAGCTTGGACGAAAATTTGCACCATGCAGTCATTGAACAACAGTTAGTTATAGGCACACTCAAAGGGAACAGAGCATTGTAACTGTTTGGAACTGCTTTTTTTTCAGTGTACTAAACACACTGCCATTCCAGCTGCCTCGCTGGTTATTCTGGTTTGTGGTGGTTTTTTGTCCACGAAGTGTCACATTGGTCAGGGATTATTGGATAGAAAGGAAGCAGAGGAAAGAGCAGGAGGAACAGGAGCAGTCGTAAGTTTGATTTTAACAATATCCTGTCATGAATGGGATGAGTAGTGTCATTGTTTATTCTGAGTTAGCAGTATCCTCAAAGATATATAAGAAATGCAGTCAAATGCAACCGTATACTTAATTCAAAAGTAGCATATATTTAGTTCAAGTCAACCACATGTTTCCGTTATGTATGGCATTAGGCCTGCAGACACCACAATAGAGAGATGAGCCACATCTGTTTACAGCATGTTACACAAGTATGTCCCACAATAATGTATATAAAACATAAATAAATATACATGGACTAACTGAAGAGATATCATCCAACAAAGTGTTCAGATACCAACAAGGGCTTGTGCTATTAATACCATATTTATCCAAATATAAGATGGGAGAGTTTTACCTAATTTGCCATGTGGAGAGTGGGAGGTCATTTTATAATCACTCACCCCATTAACACTTACCCTCTGGCCAGCATTAAACTTTAAAATCCCCCTCTGCCGGCATATTTTAAGGGTACCGAAAAAAAATTAAAAAGTATGGTATTTCCTGTCATAATAATATGAAATTTTTACACACCATAGCAGATGTTTTTCTGTATCTCATGCACAAAAAATGGAATACTTATGTGTATTTGAAGTCTGACACCACAATTGGAAATTTTGAGGCCAGAATTATGAAATTTATAGTCACTGGACATCCACTACAATTTACACATTGCACTGAGATAAGGTTTTTGTGGCCCTGCCTCTGAAAATCAATTGTTACTTTTACTCCCAATAAGTCATTTTTGTGTCATACACTTCAAAACACTGCTCTCTGCAAAGTCCTACATCGCATTTATGGCAGTACATTGTAGTGCACTTCCTCACAATTTTCCCCGTCTGACGCTTGCTTCTCTCTGCACTCACTCAACATGAACAAAGATTTTCCCTCCAGCTTAGCCTGTTTCACTGGAATCCTATATACAGAATGGTCTGTCCATACAAGTCTGCCAGTTGGACTGATAATCTGACCTTGCACTTATTTCCATACCGGCACTAGCGAGCAATCCTTCGGTGACTTTTTTTTTAGAATATTTCCAGCGACTTTCTTTCTTGCTTGTTTTGTTATGCAAGACGTGTGCATTGACAAGTACCAGGTTGAGGAGATGAAAGAAAAGTTTCTTCCACCATTTTATTGTCTTCCTTTCAAATGTATATGACAACATCTGGTCTGATTTGTCCACACCAGCTTTATACTTGTTGTAGTCCAACACTGCAGCTGGTTTTATTTTATGATGTACCCCTCTTGACGATGGTGCCTCAACAAGTACACCTTCTTGGGCAGTGGTTAGGAAAAAGACATCACAGATGTCCTTCCACTTGATGGCCAGGAGGTGATCCTGTTGGCGTGATATTTTTTTGCCTTTCTTTTTTCCCCCAGATTTCCAGAAAATGCTTGTTAAGACATTTAGTTTCTGTTGGACATCACTGTGCTTACAGCCTTTGTTTTGCAACCCCATAAATGGTTCAAGATCTTTGGACTGGAAAATCATCTGTCCATTTACATACAGTGGCCCTTCCCTTTTATTTTATCACACAACCTGTCAACAGCACTGACTGTCGTTACGTGTTCTGAGTTGGTGGGATCTGTCCCGCTGTATACTTCCAGGCTGCAGACATAGTCGCTTTTTGCCTCACAAAGTTCAAACATTTTTATTCCATATTTGTGGGGCTTTCCTTTGATATAAATATGGTAGAATATACACCCTTGAAATGGGCATATTGCCTTGTCAATAGTCAGCTGTTCTTCCGGTATGTAAACAACCTGAAATTTTTGTGATGAGTGTGTCAGTAATTGGCCAAATTTTGAAGAGTGGGTCATAGCCTGGCTGTCCCCTAGCTGCCTTTGCATCATTGGTATTCAGATAGAACATTGTCAGTAACGTAAGGAACCTATCCTGAGACGTTTCAACAGAAACTGCATGTGGGGTATGAATAATCAGACGCAGACTCCAGTAATCCCGTGGAGATGACTTGCGTAACACGCTTATCTGTATGATTATCGAAAATAGTGTTTTAATTTCTTGTAATGAGACTGTATTCCAATGTGTAAATACAGACTTGGGTTTCAGAGGGCCCTTTTGCTTCTTTTTGTTTATTTGCTGCATTGCGTATCAGTTTGTTTCCTTCTGTATAAGTTTGAACATTTCTGGGCTGAAGAATATTTCCATTATATCCCACGGAGAGCTGTCTTGAGTTATATGGAAATTTTTATTTATCTCTGATACTCTGGAGAATGCAGGTTTCTGAACCATATGAATTTTCATCCTAACTCAAAATCTGTATGTGCGCTTAGGAAGGGCCCTGCGTGTTCTCGTCCTGCCTCTGCCAGTTTCCGGCTGAACAACTTCCTCTTCTTCGCAGCTACTGTTGCCGCTGCTGAAGGGTGGATTTACTTTGCACATGTCACTGTCAGAAAGTTCACTAAAACTACCACCATCTGAGTTTGAATCATTCACGATTTCACTTCTTTTATCAGTTACGATAAATATTTTTTGTGAATTATTTTCTGAAATTGAACTCATTTCAGGATATTCCATGTTGCTTTTGGTGCAGTGAAATCAGCTACCTATAGTCAGACCTCACTGATACTTTAGAACTGCATGCTGGGAGAGAGGTGTAGTGATTCATTGCATCTGATCTTGGGTATCAGCTGTGATAAAACAAAGGCATGCAAGAAGCTGAACAGTCTCTGAAACTACAAACACGGGGGAGTCTAATGATACAAACCTGAAGCCAATACCTCCAATACCTTTTTTTCACAAGCTTATGAAAATCGGAAAGTACTCGTACTCTGGCTGGACAGCTGGCTTGAGAGGCCACAGAGCACTAGTATGCCACATGGAGGGCAAGTGTTAAACATATTCTTTGAATGGGGAGAGTGGTTTTGTATCTGCCATGGCTAGGTGAATAAAGAAAGGATGTGCACCTGGTAAATAATTATACACAACATTTATACTTACAGATGCATTACTGATAACCTGACAGTTCATTTCAAGTTAGATTACTGGAGTGAGAGATTGTTAAAATTGCAAATGTACAACAGCATATAAAATACTGAAATAAGTGCACTGCAGTTACAACACTGATTTTAATTGGGTGGTAATTATCATGCAGAAGAAACCAATATCATTTGTTGTTCTGAAGAGATAAAGTCTTCAAAAAGGAAACATTTTGGGTCGTGCTGAAATATGATGAGAAAGGGTGGTTGAGAGAAGTCTGGATGTAAGACCAGGGGCTCTTCTAAAGAAAAGGGGGAATGCTGACTTTAAATTCTTTCAGGGGTGCTTAACAGAGAAAGTGACAACTTTAACGTCTAACCTAAACACAGACCCAGTGATCATACCAGGAGGCATGAACTCTCCATTACAGGCTGTTCATGTGGTATGTAACGAACCATTCAGAGATTGACATCACCTATATGGGGAGTGGCTACTACTAAAATCAGTAGGAAACAAAAGAAGACCATGTGGGTACTACTTGGGCAGTGGATTGAGACTACTTGGAATGACATCTAACCAGATGTGGCACCAGTCTTCATAGGATTTTTAAAGGCTCTGTGGTGATACATCTTTAAAACATACTTCTGTAGGAGTCATTTTTGGAATAATTATTGCAACATGTAGTATATTTGCACATGACAGTAACTCCCTATATCTATTGTTATTTCTTGTACTTAGGTCAGAGGAAGAGGAGGAGGCTGAAGTGGGGCCTCGGGGACCACGTCGTCGCAAAGGCAGAGTATTCCAAATGCCAGAGTTGGGACCAGGAGACCAAAATCTGCCTGGGACAACTGAAGGTTGTCTGTTGGACCCAGGAGAATCACCTCCACCTCCCACTGATAAGGAGGGCAGATCTCCTCCACCAGTGTCAGGGGGACTGTGGACAGATGATGACATAGCTGAATTAGTGCGCCTCGTCAAGAAGTTTCCTCCAGGCACAGCATGCCGATGGGAAAAGGTTGCAAATCTTATGGGTCGTTCTGTGGCTGAAGTGACTCACATGGCTAAGAAAGTAAAGGAAGATGGGTATAGGGTTGTCACATTAGGAGGAAATTTTACAGCCACAGAACAAGAACCTTTAAAGCTTGGGAAAGTGAAGACAAGAGCTGCTGTTCCATCATCTGAAGCTGAATGGAGTCAAGTACAGCAGAAGGCCCTTGAAGCAGCCCTTACAAAATACCCAAAAGGTGGAAATGCTGACCGATGGGATAAGATTGCAAAATGTGTTCCTGGTAAAAGCAAGGTGAGCTGTATTGTCCATAAAATTGATCACTTTGTTGGGCAGGTAAACCGTGCTGATTTCCTGTTATGGTATTGAGAATTTTAACATATATAAAGAGCTTGCAGTGTTCCATGCAACTGTATGGGCATCTGCTTTATGGAGTCAGTAGCCAAAGCATATACTGACCCAAGGCTCCAGAATTCAAAGACACTGATTCCATTGTAACGGGTTTTACAATAACAGTTTGTTTACCACGTACTGCATTTTTAGCGGGTTCATTCTAATGATGTGTTTTACTGTAGAGTTCATGGCAGTTCACACCTCCAAGAGGCAGTCAGTGGTATATCAGCTCACAGAAAACCTAGGTAGTAAACACTGTGCTCATATAACTTTTATTTGCAGTGTTTTGTGAATACAGTTTTCTTTCTTTCACAGCCCACATCAAAATTACTGTTTGTAAGTCACCATTCTGTCAGCAAAAAGTGAATCCATTAGTACATCCCTTTTCCCAGTTGCATTGGATAATCAAACTTTTACTGTAATTACGTGAGATGAGAAGGAATTTTGCAGCAAGAGTTTGTGATGGTATACACATGCAACTGGGTTGTCACTTGACATTTATTGTAGTGACCCAGGTGGCTGAGTGTTGCATTTTTTAAATATTATTTAAATATTTCAGATAAAATGTGGCATCAAATCCCAGAGTGCCAGGGGAGGGTTTAAAAGTCCCTGTTCATGGATATTATGGATAATGGTATTCCTGAAACACCAGTAGTAATAACTGCTCTTAGCAGTGGGACAGGGGGCACGTAGTGTTACCGGATGCTATTTTAATTCCCAACCTTTTAAATTGAATACTTGCCACTTGGCTTCAGTTGTTGTTGCTGTTTAGGCTTGTTTGCAAAATGGCAAAATGCGACCCTTGGTTACATCATGTCTGTCTGTCTGCATGAAACAACTCAGCTCCTACTGGATGGATATTCATGAAATTTAATATTTTAGTATTTTTAAAAAACCTGTTGATAAAATTAAAGTTTCTTTAAAATGGGACAAGAAAAATGAGTACTTTACATGACATCCAATATATATTGTTAATCATATCTTGCTCAGTTTGTCTTAGAATGAGAAATATTATTGACAAAAGTTGTAGGGAAAATTAAAATACACATTTTACAAGTTCAATAACTTTTTTTTTTAAAAATCGTGTCTTTATGAGATAATGTGGAAAAATATTGTAGACATGGGCAGGCACAGATGACAATATGGTGCATGATACCTAAGGCTACAAGTACACACTCAGAATTTGTAATACTTCTTGCTTTTCCATTGCAGCAATGGTCACATGAATGTGCCATAGTATTCTATTGTACGTACATTGCCTTTCTTGTTAAATATGATACAATCTGTGATTCCATCCCAGAACTACCACCTGATTGTGTTTGACAATATACATGTCTGGGTTTGCTTCCAGATTCAGTTATCTGTCTTTGTCATTTGTAACCTCTTACTGATTAGTGGGATGCAAATAGGTGAGAAATCCAAACCATACAGGCTGATGATGTTCTCAAAGTGCACCATGTGTGTTGACTCTTTATATTTCCTTTATCTGCTGTTGGCCCCTATCTGAAGGATCTTGGTTGATGTGTTGTGCTACTGTACATTCCAAACAAACCATGTTTCTTTCACTGTTTTTTCTAAGAATAGTCATTCTGGAAATATTGAGGGTTGTGATCAGGAATTATGAATGAATGATGCAGGCAAGTGACACTAAGAAATGATGCATACAAAGTAATAATGCAGTGTTTATGTGGATGATTTTTAGGGACCAGAAGAGATGAAAAAAATTGTTGGGAAAATGATGTGTATGGGAACAATGGATAGAGATTTCACTGCACATGTGTGGATAAAAGAGAATACAAGCTGTGAATGCATTCTTCTATGTAAGGATAAACCAGGAAAGTGCAGGATGGTGGGGGAAATGTAAGGAGGGCCTTATGGTGAAAGGAAACCAGGCTTGGGTTGCAGTTTATAAATGCGTAACCAGAACACTGAATATGATTAGGTTAGTACAAAGTGTGTACAAGATGATAAATGGATGAAGATTATTTTTCAGGATGGAAATTTGGGGGTTGGATGATGGTTGAAAAGAAATAGATGGGGTTTGAGTGAGGTTTGGCAAAATGTTTTTAAGGATACCCACAGGGGCAGTGAATGGTGGAGCTGAATTAGAATTGGATAGGGGAGTAGAAGGGGAAAGATTGGTTTAGGGTGAGGCAGATGGACAAAGATGATATAATAGCATATTATGTTGGGCAGTTAAGAGTACATACATTTGAATGTTTGACTAAATGTTTAAAGGAGCTTAACAAAATTGACATGAGCTTGATGTGGCTAAACCTGTAAGCGATATGTGAAAAGGCAATATGTAAGGTGATCAGACCCTTAGAGCAGGGATATAACAAAGACAGATGGTCCTTGGAAATGTTAGGGATAAAGTCACAAATATTTTATTCTGAAATGAATAAGGGATGGGGATGAGAGGACTGCCATAATATATGGTGAAATCTGTGATATAATTTTCTCATTGGAACATGAAAAGAGAATGATAAATGCAGGTAATTGACAGCTGCAGGAAGCATAAAATGTGTCCAACACATGAAAACAAAAAAATTAAAATGACATTTTTTCACTTAGGCCTCCAAAATCAAGTAAAATGGTACATTAATACTTGTGCACAAATCACTTTCTTCCCAAGAAATCTAATTTACAGCTGTTTAGTTTGAAACTTTATGTTTCAGAAGAAACAGAACAAATTCCAAGTTCAGAATGTTCTGTTTGTCATGCTTGCTAATCCTGTGCACATAAGAGAATTATTGAACAGTGCCAGAAACAGTGTGTGCTTTGGTAACACAGCAGTGGTTGAAGGACATGATGGTTGCCCCCTGTTAAGTTACTGCCCATTACCGCACAGACAAAAAAGTTCACATGTGTCTTTACTGTGACTTGTTGCCAAGTAGCTGCTGTGAAATGTGATGCTTGCAGAACATTTATTTTTCATTTTGACGAACTTGCCTGCATCCATCAAGCACACAGATTGCATTACTAGATGCTTCCAGTAAAACTGTGTGAAGCATCGTATGATTCCCATATTAATAGGTTGTAACACACATGCAATTTGTTGGATAATGCACAACATTTACATTTCTTAGAAATGACGTAAATCTTGTGCTTGAGTGGCACAATTGTCCGCAAGCAGCAGACTGTTCCTACCTTGCACACCCATGGAGTTACTGAGCACCCTGTGAAAATGGTCGCTCAACAAACATTACACACTTGGCTGATGCGTGATGACACTGCAAGTATGATTATTAATGGAATAACAATTACCAACAGAGGCAGGTTAGCGCTACTGTACGTTCCTAAGAGTCACATTACTTTTCACTTTTTCTTCACGGAAAATGATTGTTCAGGGAATATTGTGAGTTGAGCCTAAGAATTCTGAACAATTGGTGCTGGAAAGTGACACATTGAGAAACAATGTAGCCACTGTAATAATGCATTGTTTATGTGGGCAGTTCTTTAGGACTGGAAGAAATGCATGATAACTGTGGGAAAATGACACACACAGAAAATATTGAGAGGAACATGATTTCCATGGAAACAATGGATACAGGTTTCACCATACTGTAATAGGAATAACAGTAGCCTAGCATGGTTTCGATCATGGACTTGGAATTTGAGAGGGTTAGGTGGTGGGGTAGAAGATGGGAGGTGTCCATTATGCACTGATTGAAGTTGTATAAAGACCCAGAGATGGAGAGATTATTAAATAGAAAGTGGCTGTTTATGACAAAAGAAATGGCATGTAAGCAAATTGTAGGATTCACCAAGACTGCAGAATTAAGAAATATACGAAAACTTCTATATGAGCTAAATGGTAACACTATACGAAGAAAACTGGAAGAGAAACAGGGTGAGCAGTGTAATAAATAAATGAAAATTAAAGACTGAATAATGTTATAAGGAATGTGCACTGCAAACATCCATTTGTTAGTGAGTGTAGTCTCCTGTATTATGTATTATGGGTATTTTATACTTTGGAAGACTGTAATACCAACTCAGCTACTAAATATTCTGTTCTGTTGTTAGTGGGAGGAACCAAGAATATCTTGTCATAATAATTACCAACTCTGCCAATATCTGAATTGGGTATACTCATAGTCCAGGCTGTAGATGGGGAGGGACAAGAGAATTGCATACAGAATTTTGGTGGAGAATGTATTGGAAACTTCTCATGTGTAAGACTTAAGAAAGAAATGACAGAACAGTAGATGGATTTTATATTAATTGAAAGAACAGCATTGCTGTGGTTGTAGAGATCTGAAGTACCTTAGCAGCATATTCACTGGAAAGCTTAAACATTGTGGTTTTAATGTACTCATAATTCTGCCATATGGATGACTGTTTTTGTTTTGTCTTGGTAGGAGGAGTGCATGATGCGTTATAAACAACTAGTGGAAATGGTGAAAAAAAGAAAGATGAATGGAGAAGCTACATCACAGCAGCCATATCAAGGTGGCGATGAAAATCCTGTATCATGAAGCACTCTTCTGTTGTAAAAAGAACAAAGTACTGTGCATTAAGTTATTTAATGACTATAACAACAATATGTAATATAGAACTTTATATGCTGTATGCTTTTGAAATAAAATTTACAAACATTTACTGCCATTATTATAAGTAGTCCCTCAACTATGTCCCTTGTCCATTTAACTTAAACAGAGTGTAAGTTATCCTATCATACATATCTTCTGCTACAATAAATCACAAGTCTTAACAGATTTAAGAACGTTAAAGGAAATCTGTTCAAGAAACATATGAAGGACCTTTTGCACTGTCAGCTGTATATATTCATTTCTTAATTTTTTATGCTGGATTGTATCTTAGACAGTAATTCTTATGCCTCTGACCCCTTAATGTTGAATGGAATGTTTCCTGCACTGCTGCCACCTGTATGGCTGGATCCTGGCCATGGTCCACTACACACTGAGCATGAACATTCAGCTGGTACTGTGACTGACATAAAATGATTTGTCTTATCATCACAGACGAGTGTAACATTCATGTGATGCAGTTTTGTGGGTTTGCAGCAATTACATTTGCTGTCATGCAAGCCAGTGTCTGCAAAGAAGGCAAAACTGTTACTTATATATAATACAGAAGTGAAGGTATGAATTATGGTCTTGTGGACTGTGACATTTTTCCATTAGTAGAAGTGAAATTATTACATGCTGCAATTTATTTTTATGACACAACAGTCATACATTTTTCAACATTAAATCTGCATCATCAGTGACTATTTTTACCTTAGTTAACATGAGCTTGACAATATTATATTTATACTATCAGTGATAATGCAATGTATATAATTGTAATCACATTTACATAATTATTGATAGTGTAAATATACTCATATTGCCAAGCACATGCTGTTCAGGGTAAAACAGACCCTGATGATGACAGAAATTAACCTTTTTCATCCTATGCAGCCATATGCTGGTCTGTGTGTGTTTTTGTGGTTGTGTGCTGTAGGAAACTTAGCAAAGTTAATGAGATGTTTTGTGATTCTGAAACCTTAACATCATCCGTTAAGACACAACAGTCTAACTTAAAGTTCTGCAACAGGGAACGTCTACGTGAGTCATTTTTGTCCCACGTGCAGTGCACAGGAAGCTGCTGAGGACTATTATGTCTAAGAAGTGAACGTGTGTGTATCACCAGTGAACTGAGGAATCCTGGGGTTTATTGCATTTGTCTATTTTCTCCATGCCGAAGTGCCTGGAGATGACGTGGAAGTAGTCTTGTCACTCTTTTTGTCTTGGGCAGCCCCTCCACCTGCCTGATCTTTTGACCAGGTATGTATACCCTTTGATTGGATGCAACTGGCTGTTATTTCTCATCATGTCAAGTTGTCATACACATCACTGCGAGATTTGTCGTGGTCAAGAAATCACCGTCAGAATCTGGGTCAAGTATCAATTCTGTAATACTGTCTGCATGTAGCATCTGTTTTGAATTTGAAGCCATATCTGCTGAAGTGTGTTGACACTTGTAACACGAATGACACAAATAGGCACCTGCTAGAGTAACAGCAGACAGAGCAATGGTGTTCTCATCCCTGATAAACTGGCCTTCACAAGAATTTGTGGAGGGCAAAATTGTTTACTTGATGCATAATGCAACTGGAAGAAAATTATGAAATCCAACCCACAGGGCTAAAATTGTAAGAGAAGGAATGTACAAACCTTGTCAAACTTGTCTGGCACATTTAAAAAACAACAACATAATTTCTTCTAGAGACTGATGGCAGGGTGTAAAGATGTGTTATACAGACTGATACAAACTGAATGGTGACACATTCATATGCATGTAACTAAATTCATTTAAAAAAAAAAACAAGTTTCTGTTTGGACTTTCTAACATTGAAACTGAATTTATACAAACTACAGTAGAATTCCACTTATCCAGATTAATTGGGATGGCAAGCAATCCCGATATCCAGGAAATCCAGATAATTGGATTTTTCTCTGGAAATAGGCCACATTGGCAATTTGAAGTTCTAGAAGCCATAACACTGTACTGTACTTGGTCCCATAACCGGTAATTTCAAGGCAAGTTAGTTTTGTAGAATTCTCAACAAATTCACCTGAAGGGCTAAGCTGATCTGGATAATTGGCAGTCTGGATGAGTGGAGTTCTATTGTATTTGTAAATCGCTGCATTTAGGAAATTTAAATGTCCATGCTAAGTGAGAGAACTCCAGCTGGCACAAGAAACACTTGGCATTTAAGCCACTAAAGGCTAAGGATTCAAACATGTATGACTGGTGAATGGTTGCAAGGTCTGGATGGGCTGGTGGCAATTCACATAAACTTATATTATTCAAAGCCACACAGCATTCCCAGAATATGAAGCATGATGTTTTTCATTTAGCAATTCCTACTGTATGTTCAGAACACTGTTTCCTAATTGCCAGAAATAGAAGTGAAGTTCGTTCCTAAATATAACAACATTTCAGCACTAGACAACACAACTGCCACTCTTGTTAAGTGGTTAGTACCATACAGTTGATGAATAGCACAGTTGCCTTCATGGTATGTGAAGTAACAATATTCACTATTGAAGAAGATTCAGGTCTTGTGGGACATGGTGCCATTTAGACAGATATACGGTAGGGTCTCGTTTTACGACAGGGTTACGTTCTCGAATATCTGGTTGTAAATCGAATCGTCATAAAACAAGTATACTTAAATGGTTTAAATTGAGATATGTTCATGGTCCCAAAAAACTAGTCAAATAATTTTATAGTTTACAATATTTCTTTATATTATGACACACAGTTTTAATTTAATGAACTAAGTATATAGAAAATAATTGAAATTATTAATAATTGAAAAAAATATCTATCAAATCACTTTATTTTGTTGAAGAAGGCCCACGCCGTGGTTCAGAAGACATCAAGAAAGAATGTAATGTTAACTGTTCTGATTTTTTCTTCTTTTCTGTCCTTTTCATGGATGTCATGGGTGGAAAAATCACAATGAACTTAAAAGAACTGCACTAAAATAGAAAAAGATGAAAGACATGCACATCGGAAAAGAACTAGAAGCGCACTAAGTTGAGAAAGGATGCTTGAGTTGTGACAGTGATGCACCACAAGTCGGGAGTGCTCGGTCTGACTTGACAAGGGTCGTAAAAGTGAATCGTAAAACGAACCGTCACAAAACAAGACCCTACTGTATATAGGTACCAAAGTTTCAGATAAGCGTTAACAGGACCCTGTTTGCTGCCACAGAAATTAACAATGACAACCACTCATCAGAAGCTGGACATAATCTGATTTCCCAAATGTT
>Ga0123357_10004923_pt1 | contig 15843 bp, 11 predicted proteins | sample TergutEmb28metaG_FD_89873 | JGI IMG/M metagenome (GOLD analysis project Ga0123357, IMG submission 89873) | Embiratermes neotenicus P4 segment gut microbial communities from Petit-Saut dam, French Guiana - Emb289 P4 | ecosystem: Host-associated > Arthropoda: Insects > Digestive system > Gut ... | reverse complement strand
GTTCGCCGACACGCTCGACGACCCCACCGCACCCGTCAGAGTCGAGAACATCGGACCTGTACTCACCAGCCAACTCGCCACAATCACCCAAACCACGAAAGTCCGTGTCACACCCGTCGTCCACCTAGACGGCACAACCATCGCCGTGGACCAATACGAGATACCAGCCCGAATCCGCCGACGAGTCCTCCTGGCCAACCCACACGACATCTTCCCCTGGTCATCTGTCGAATCCAGACACCTCGACTTGGACCACACAATCCCCTACCAGCCGGGTATCCCCAATCAAACCCGCAGCAACAACCTAGCCCCCATCACAAGACGAGCCCACCGGGCCAAAACACACGCCAACTGGCAACTAACCCAACCCGCACCAGGCGTCTACATCTGGCAAACCCCAGCCGGACAAACCATCCAAGTCGACAACAAAGGCACCCACCGGTTGAGACCTACTGAGCCGGAATAGCCCCTGGATCTTGGACGGACTGGTGGGTCGCACCATCCTGGCCAGCCGCAATAGGTTGGATGACCACCGCCGTGCCATAGGCGCAGATCTCGGTGAAAGACTGGCCGATTGACCCTGAGTCGAATCGGAACGCGAGCACCGCGTTGGCGCCGCGGGATTGAGCCTGTTGAGCCATTCGCTCCATAACCTGCTGGCGCGAGTCATACATCAGCTGGGTGTATTCGTTCACCTCGCCACCGCCAATGGCGCGGAATCCCGCAACCAGATTGGCCCCGAAGTTGGCACTGCGCACCGTCATGCCCATAACCTCACCGAGGACGGCCTGAATGCGGTAGCCGGGGATGTCGTTTCCTGTAACAATAAGCATGAATCAAGCATAGATGGCGCCAATACCACGCCAGATCGCCTGATCACTCTCCGAGAGGGTGACGGGCTGGCGGCAGGGCTGACGGAGCTGACCCGGCGACCATGGCGTCGATGACGCCCTGCAATGTAGCTGTGGCATATTGGATGCTCGCCTCGTCTGCCGTGGCCGTCTGCATCAACGACGAGCCCTCCAGTAGGGCGTCGCCTTGACGCACCAACTTTTCGCCCGGCTCGCTCAGGCTGATCAGACGAGACCGGCGCGATGCGGGGTCCGCTTCGACGACTATCCAGCCAGCTTCTGCACCTGCTTCGATGAGCCGCGACACTGTGCCCTTGGTCAGGCCAAGATGATCGGCGATGGCCGTCTGGTTGAGTGGCCCGGGGTGCGCGTCAATCACCGACAGAATCATGAACTGCCCGAAACTGATGTCCAATTGCGCGCTCAGCAGCGCCTCGGCGCTGCGCTCCATGATGGTGGACGCCTTGCGGACGTTGAACCAGAACTGCCAGGCCGTCGTCGTGTTCACGTAATTATTGTACATCAAACTGTATGGTATATGATAGTTGCATATCAAACTTTTAGCAGAGAGGACGGGCCCATGAAAGTCATGCTGGTCGTAGACCACCCATATGGCGCACAGGCCTGGGACAACACACCCCACCGGCGGTCCTTCACTGTCGCCTTGGCCCACGCCGCGCAGCTTGGTCTCGCGGCCGCCGGCCACGACGTCGACCTGGTCGACCTACACGCGGACGGTTTCAACCCCGTCATGTCGGCCGATGACCTCGCAGCCTGGCGTCTTGGGGCCCCCTCCCCCGACCCCATCGCAGCCGACTACCAGCGCCGCCTTCTGGCCGCCGACCACCTGGTGCTCGCCTTCCCCATCTGGTGGGAGGCCATGCCGGCAGCCACAAAAGGCTTCATCGACAAGGTCGTCACGAAAGGCGTGGCCTACCACGCAGGCAGCGGCTTACGCCCCATGACAAACGCCACTAAGCTCCGCGGCGTCACCCTGATCACCGTCATGTCGACGCCCGAAGCCCTGTATCGCACGCTATTCAGCTCAGCCATCAGCAAGATCTTGCTGCGGGGCACCTTCCGGAAGATCGGCGTCGGCAACCTGACCTGGCTAAGCCACGCCGGCGCCGAGAACAAAACCCCCGCCGCCCGCCAGCAAATGCTCGACGCCGTCCAGGCACGCTTCGCGAAACTCAACTAACGGTAGTGCAGCCGGATCAAGTCTTCGGGGGTGTCAAGATCGTCGGCGGCGCCCGCCGGGACGGCAACCTCAGCCAAATCCAGGCTGCTCAGCAGATACCTCACCGACGGGTTGCCAGGCCCACCCCAGCCAGTCAGACTCGCACACGCCCGCGCCAACGCCGCGCGCCGATAGAGGCCCAACAACCACTGCCGTTGCCCACCATCCGTCGCTATCACACCGTCAGGGCCTTTCGCCGCCAGCAAAGCCTTGACGCCCGGCTCGACGTTGGGCATGTCACAGGCGACCACCAGCACGTCGCCGGCGTCCAAACCGTCCGATTGAAGCAAAGCCAACCCAGCCGCGATCGCCACAGCAGGCCCAGACCCGGGCGGGCTTTCCTGCGTCACCTCGACATCCAGTGCCCCGATGACATCCGGCGGGCCAACCACAACCACGCGCCCGGCATCGACCTCACGACAAGCCGAAACAGTGCGCTCCAAGGTGGTTCGACCGTCCGGCCCGATCAGCGCCGACTTGTCGGCACCGCCCAAGCGCGAACCCCTACCGCCGGCCAGGATGATGGCATCCACCGGCAGGCCAATCACACGCGGGCTGCCTGCCGATAGACGATCGGCGGACGGGTCAGGTAACCCACCGGCACGCTCCACATGTGAACCAGACGCGAGAACGGCCACACCGCGAACAGCCCGAGGGCCAACGCCGCGTGCAACTGGTAAATCCAAGGCGCCGCGGCCATCACCGAGATCGCCGGGTTCGCCATGAAGATCGACCGCAGCCACACACCAATGCTAGCCCGGTAGTCATATCCTGGACCGAGGACGTTGTAGCCAAACGTCGCAACCATGCCGATGATGATGATGAGCCCCAGCAGGATGTACATGACAATGTCACCTGGACGCGTCACCAAACGGAACCGCGTCTTCAGAATGAACCGCCGCATGATCAGCAGCACAACACCGAGTGTGAAGACCAACCCGGCAACTGTGCCCAAGCTGACAGCCATGATGTGGTAGCCCTCAGGCGACACGCCGATCGACGTCATCCAATCCTCAGGGATCACCAACCCCATGAGATGCCCGACCAGCACCGCCAGCATGCCGAAATGGAAGATCGGCGACGCCCACATCAACAGCTTCTTCTCCGACAGCTCGGAGGTGCGCGTCGTCCAGCCGAATTGATCGGTGCGCCAGCGCCAGATGTTGCCGATGATGAACATGGTCAAGGCGATGTACGGCCATACGCCGAACAATGCAATAGACAACCAGCTCATGCCAAGACTCCTTCCAAATCAGGCGCAGCCTGGAGGGGTTCAGGGGATGATACCTCTCCAGGCAGGCACCGGATCACCGCCCGCAATACGGACGCATAGGGCGAGCGGTGGGCTCGTAATGCTTCATGAATTGACTCAATGCCGACCCGCGACTGCGCCAACACGGCGTCCGCCTCGGACTCGCTCACCTGTGCGGCGAACTGCAAAACGGTGGGCAGGTAGTCAGGCAACTCGTCGCTGTTCTCAAAAAAGCCGGCATCGTTGTAGCGCCTTCGCAGATCAGCCAAGGCGTCGCCCCGGGTGCGGCTGTCACCGTAGGGCGCGAACGTCACATACAGGGCGCTCCGCCGCCGGTGATCAAATGTCTTCACATAGTCGATGCGACGCTGGGCCGCATCGGTATTGACGAACCATTCGACGAACTCCCGCAAATCGGACGCGGCCGCGCTCGCCGGCAGCGCGCCGACTGCATCCGCCAACTGCGTCTGCAACTCCGTCATTGCGTCGTCGGGGTACGCCAACAACAAGCTGGCCAGCGCCATTACATCACGACGTCCGGCTGACTTGGTCACGCGACGCCGATGCACCCGTGGCCGAGCGACAGGGCGGCTGTCGGCCACCGGCAAGGGCCCGAAGCTCATGGCAGCTTCCTTCCCCGCTCCGAACGCGTCAGCGGGCCGTCAGGTGTCTCCAGTGGACATCCAGACACCCACGACGCCACCTCGGCCGTCTCCTCGCGATGCGCCTTGGGAATGACGAAGCGGGACGAGAACTTGGCAACACCAAGCAACTCGTACAACTCGTCCAGATCAGCCGCACTGACACCCTCGGGCAGGGCAGGCTCCTCGGTACCGGTCGTGACGGCCCGCATGTGGGTGCGAATGGCCGCCAGCTTCCCCAGAACCTGCTCGATCATCGCCGAGTCGCCGCCGGTGAAGATTTGCGCCAGATAATCGATGGGTACCCGCAAGGACGAGATGGTGTGGAACACGTCGTCTGGATCCTCTGCGTCGCCACCCATTGTCGTGGTTGCCCCAAGCACCGGCGACAGCGGCGGTATGTACCAAACCATCGGCAGAGTGCGGAACTCCGGGTGCAGTGGCAGCGCCACCTTGTGCTTCATTGCCAGCGTCCAGATCGGTGACGCCTGCGCCGACTTGATCCAGTCGCGCGAGATGCCGTCCGCCTCTGCCTGTGCAACAACAGCCGGGTCGAACGGGTCCAGGAATACCGCTCGCTGGGCCTCAACCAGGTTCGAAGCGTCAGCCCTCGCGGCGTCCTCGACGACGTCCAGATCGTAAAGAATGGCGCCGATGTAGCGGATGCGGCCGACGCAAGTCTCGGAGCACACCGTGGGCGTGCCCTCTTCGACGCGCGGGAAGCAGAATGTGCATTTTTCGGCCTTGCCGCTCAACCGGTTCAAGAAGACCTTCTTGTAAGGGCAAGCCGACACGCACATGCGCCAACCACGGCAACGGTTCTCGTCTACCAGCACGATGCCATCCGACTCGCGCTTGTACAAGGCACCAGACGGGCAGGACGCCACACAAGCCGGGTTCAAGCAATGGTTGCACAGCCTGGGCATATGGAACATGAAACTGTTCTCAAATTCCAGGCGGACGGCCTCCCCCAACTCCCTGAAGTTGGGGTCGGCCGCCGCGTATTCCTGCGAGCCGCCGAGATCATCGTCCCAGTTCGGCCCGCCGGTGATCTCCATGGGCAACCCGGTATGCGCAGAAAGCGGCCGGGCGACCGGCTGAACTCCGGCCGGAGCCGACAACAGATTGTCGTAGTCGTAGGTAGCCGGTTCGTAGTAGTCATCAATCGACGGCATTTCGGGGTTGGCGAAGATGCGCACCAGACGGCGCAGCCGGTTGCCCGACCGCAGCCGCAGGCGTCCTGAGCCATCCATCTCCCAGCCGCCACGCCAACGCGCCTGATCCTCCCAGCCACCGGGAAAACCGACACCGGGTTTGGTTTCGACGTTGTTGAACCAGACGTAGTCTGTGCCGTCCCGGTTCGTCCAAGTTTGCTTGCACGTCACCGAGCAAGTCGAACATCCGATGCACTTGTCGAGGTTCAACACCATCGACATCGCTGCCATAACTCGCATCAGAACACCACCTCCTGGCTGCGCCGGCGGATGCGGGTGATCTCGTCGCGCTGGTTACCTGTCGCCCCGTAATAATTGAAGCCGAAGGTGAGCTGACCGTACCCGCCCACCAGATGCGTTGGCTTGACATAGACCCTTGTCAACGCGTTGTGTGTGCCGCCGCGACGGCCGTTGGCTTCAGTCAGCGGCACGTCGATGTTGCGATCCTTGGCGTGATACATGAACACCGTTCCGGTGGGCATGCGGTGGCTGACGATAGCCCTGGCGACGACCACACCGTTTCGGTTATAGGCCTCGATCCAGTCGTTGTCCGCCACGCCAATGGCGGCCGCGTCGGCCTCCGACATCCAAATGGTTGGGCCACCACGTGACAGCGTCAACATGTACGGATTGTCGGCGTAGGACGAGTGGATGGCCCACTTGTCGTGCGGGGTGATGTACCGCACAGTGACACTGCGCCCTGGCTCGTCCTCTGGCTCCCCGGCGTAGCCGCGCAGATCCAGCGGCGGCCGGTAGATGGGCAACAACTCGCCCATCTCAGCCATCCAGTCATGATCGACGAAGTACTGCTGGCGTCCCGTGACGGTGGCCCAGGGACGCAGCCGCTCGACATTGATGCAGAACGGCGAGTAACGACGTCCGCCCGTTTCGCTGCCTGACCATTCCGGGCTGGTGAACACCGGGGTTGGGCCCGCCTGCGCGTCCGCGAAAGTGATACGGCGCTCGGCGTTTTCGCCGATCAGGTCAGCCATTGGCTGGCCAGTGCGCTTTTCGAGGAACTTGAAACCGGCCAGCGACTGGTGACCATTCGTGGTGCCCGACAGCGCCAAGATTGCCTCGGCCACTTGGGCGTCGGTTTCCATCTTGGGCCTTCCGACACCCACACCGTCCGTCCGCACACCGTTGCGCGCCGACAAGAACTCCACCGGGTCGTCCCCGGGAACCGTGACACCCTTGGTGGTGGTGCCGAGCGTGGTGATCAGCGGGCCGAGCGTTCGCATCTTGTAGCCGATAGCGGTGTAGTCGCGCTCCACCACAACCAACTTCGGCATCGTCACGCCTGGTTGCGCCGTGCCGTCGCCCTTGCCCCAGTCATGCACTTCGCCGTGAGGCTGCGCCAACTCGTCGGGAGTATCGGTCAGCAGCGGGATCGGCATGATGTCGGTGCGCGTGCCAAGGTGCTTGGCCGCCAGCTCCGACACCTTGTCGGCCAGGGCTGTGAAGGCGTCCCAGTCGGTGCGGGCCTGCCAAGGCGGCGTGATCGCCGGATTGAATGCGTGCACGAAGGGGTGCATGTCGGTGGTGGAAATGTCGTACTTCTCGTACCAGGTCGCGGCAGGCAGGACGATATCGGACAGCAAAGCCGAACCCGTCATGCGGAAGTCGATGGTCGTGACCAGGTCAAGCTTGCCGACGCCGGGCTCATCGCGCCACACGACGTCGCTGGGACGTCTGCCCTCGGGCACTTCAGCCGCCGTCACAGCCGAGTCGGTGCCAAGCAGGTGACGCATGAAATACTCGCTGCCCTTGGCGGTGTTGCCCAGCAGGTTGGCCCGCCAAAGCGTCAGGACGCGCGGGAAGACGGCCGGGTTGTCGGGGTCGGTGACGCCAAACGCCAGCTCGCCCGATGTCAGTTGGCCTTTGACGTAAGGCCCAGGCTCGACGCCGGCCGCCTTGGCCTCGTCGGCCAGGTCCAGCGGATTCCGAGTGAAGCCCGGATGCCCGGGTGTCCAGCCAAGACGGACGGCCTCGGCGTAGCAGTCGGCCACAGTACGCCCCTTGAGGGTGCCCGGGCCCGTCACCGACGAGATGTCTTCGGCCGTGAAAAGGTCATAACGCCACTGGTCGGAATGCAGGTACCAGAATGCCGTGGAGGCCTGGTGCCTCGGCGGCCGGGCCCAGTCGAGGGCGAAGCCCACATGCTGCTGACCTGTGATCGGGCGGGCCTTCTCTTGGCCAACATAGTGCGCCCAACCACCGCCATTGACGCCTTGACAACCCGTCAACGTCAACAAGGTGATGAATGTGCGGTACATCGTGTCGGAGTGGAAGAAGTGGTTGGTTCCGGCGCCCAGCACGATCATCGAACGTCCGTTTGTGACCTCGGCGTTGCGGGCGAACTCACGTCCAATACGAGCGATGTCAGCAGCCGGGACACCCGACTGGCGCTCCGCCCAGGCCGGCGTACCGACCTCATCAGGGTCGTCATAACCCTTCGGCCATTCACCCGGAAGGCCAGGCCGAGCCACACCGTAGCCAGCCAACAGAAGATCAAAGACGGTTGTGACTGTCTGCCCGGCGATTGTCATCGTCGGAACGCCACGGTGCATCTCGGCGCCGCGGTCCCCTCCTACATCGAACCGCGGCAGCACGACCTCGGCCGTGCCCGCACCCTTTACGCCCGCCAGTGTCAAAGCCGGCGTGTGGCCGTCGAGGCTCAGGTTCCATTTGCCCATTCCGGCGTCGCCCCACCGATCACCAACCGTGCCGTTTGGCACTATCGGCTTCGCGGTGGCTTCGTCCAGGAACAAGGGCTTGGAGGCGGCGTTTGCCTCGCCTGCGAATTCAGGCACCAAATCGGCCGTCAAATACTTGGACGGCAACCAGGTGCCGTCGTCGCGCTTCGTCAGCGTCACCAGGAAAGGACCATCGGTGTACTGGCGCGAATAGGCATCAAAATAGGCGACCTGACGGTCGCGGTAAAACTCGCTCAGGATGACGTGGCCCATCGCCTGGGCCACCGCACCGTCTGTGCCGGTCTGCGGGGCCAGCCAGTCGTCAGCAAACTTGACGTTCTCGGCATAGTCCGGGCTGATGGCCACCACCTTGGTGCCCTTGTACCGGGCTTCCGTCATGAAGTGGGCATCGGGTGAACGCGTAACCGGCAGGTTGGCGCCCCACATGATTATGTAAGACGAGTTGAACCAGTCGGCTGACTCCGGGACGTCCGTCTGGTCGCCCCAAATCTGGGGGGACGCCGGCGGCAGGTCGCAATACCAGTCGTAGAAACTCAGCAGGGTGCCACCGATGAGCGCAAAGAACCGTGTGCCGGCGCAAAACGACACCATCGACATGGCCGGAATCGGCGTGAAGCCGACGCACCGGTCAGGACCATACTTCTTGATCGTGTAAACATGCGCGGCGGCCTGGATTTCCTGAGCCTCCTCCCAGGCCGCCCGCACGAACCCGCCCCGCCCACGGGATTTCTTGTAGGCTGTGGCGCGGCTAGCATCCTCAACTATGGCGCCCCAAGCCTCCACCGGATCGCGACCGGCGGCTCGTTCTGCCCGGTACGCTTCGAGTAACACCCCTCGCACATAGGGATAGCGCACACGAGCAGGCGAGTATTCATACCACGAGAATGACGCCCCACGGGGACATCCGCGTGGTTCATAATCCGGGCCATCTATCGTCGGATAGTCGATGTTTTGATGCTCCCAGGTGATCAGGCCGTCCTTGACGAACACCTTCCACGAGCACGACCCGGTGCAGTTGACACCATGGGTGGTCAACACCACCTTGTCGTGCGCGTAACGATCACGGTAGAAGCGTTCCCAGCCGTCGTCATTTCGGCGACTGGCAACACGGCCATCAGGGGATATCTGTTCTCGAGTGAACAGGGCTCGCGCTTTTAGAAGCGTCCCCACTAACGGTGATAGTTGCCTGGACATTCTTATCTACCTAACTCTTGGCCTCGGCACCTGGACGGGCGTAGAACCAGAAATCGATAACGGCGCAAATCAATGCCAGAATCAGCACGGCGACGAACACCGGTACGCAGTGCGTGCCGAAGTTGGCTCCGCCGACCACAGTCTTCGCGGCACCTGTTCCGGCACCGGTCAGTGCGTTGATGGCCACGCTGAAGATGAACGGACCGAAGGCCGCGATGGCAGCGGTCCAACCGATGACGCCACCAGCCTGACGCGGCGGGAAGATCATCGGCATCTGCTTGAACGTGGCGGCGTTGCCGACACCAGCGAAGAAGAACAGCAGCAGCATGCCGGTGAGGAACATCGGCAGCGACACCGTGCACATGGCGCCCGTCTTGGGCAGTGGGTCGATCGTCTTCGTCTGGCTAAGCGCAATGATGACGATGACGGCGGACACGGCGATGCCGAGCGCAGAAACCAGCGTCCAGATGGCGCCACCGAACTTGTCGCACAGCGGGCCAAAGATGACGCGGGAAGCCGAGCCGGTCAGCGCACCGAGGAACGCGATCGTCGTCGCGGCCAACGGGCCGGTGGCTGTCAAGGTCGGCACGTGTAGCACCATGTTGTTCAACATCAGACCGAAGACGCCGGCCAGACCGGAGAAGCAACCGAAGGTGAGTAGGTAGATCAACGTCATCAGCCAGGTGTGCTTGTTGCCGAAAATATCGATCTGCTGGCGGAAGTTGGCCTTGATGGGCACTGACTTCAGCAGAACGAACGCCAGCACCGCTGCGATGACCAACAAGACGATGATGAAGGCCGGCGCCGTCTGAAGATAGACGAGCGGTTTCGGCGAGCCATCAGCCTTTTTGCCCTGACCCAAGCTGCGGGAGGCGCCAAAAATAGCGACTGTGACGAGGATCGGCGTGAGCAACTGGACGCAAGCAACACCGAAGTTGCCGATACCGGCCTGCAGACCTAGCGCTACGCCTTGCTTAGCCTTCGGGAAGAAGTACGACGTGGAAGGCATGTAGCCGGAGAAGATACCGCCGCCGATACCGGTCAGCAGTGCGAGGAAGATCATCAGGCCGAAGGAGGGCGCCCAGCCGTCCTTGATGCCCATGAGCAGCCACAACCAGCCAGCCATTGGCAGGATTAGTGCAACTGTCGACCAGGCGACCATCTTCTTGGTGCCCAGGATTGGTGGGAAGAACATCCACACCAAGCGCAGCGTGCCGCCGGCCAAGCCAGGCATGGCCGTCAACCAGAAGGCATGCGACTTGTCAACGATGCCGCCGTTTTGCAGCATTGGGGCAATGACCGACACCATGTACCAAACCATGAAGCCGAGGATTAATGAGAATGTGGTCACCCACAGCGTGAGCCACGCCTGTCGCGACGACCATGCTTTCGGGTCCTCCGGGTTCCAATCCGTGATCACTCCGGATGGGGAGGAGACTGAACTGACTGTTTCTGCCATGACACCTTCTTTGGTTGTTTGTTAAAACGATTCCTATCGTTGCAACCACAAGTCTAGAACTTTGATCCGTTTTTGCAAGTTGGGGGGCCCCGTGTTGAAAAAACCAGTCTTTGCCGATGCCAGGGGGGTATACAGTACCCCATCGGGACCGTACTTTGGGGCTCTCCCAGCGGTACCTACAGGCCCATTTTTGGGCACCCCGCTGTTTTCTCATCTTTGATTGAAACGATTATACTAGTGGCGTCTGCACGGCAGCAGACCTTGTGAACAGAGAAAGAGGGTGCCATGAGTAGCACCGATGAGAGCCTCGCTACCAAAGAGAACTCCGGCCTCACCTTCCGAAAAGGCCGTTGGATCGACGGTTGGGAACCCGAGGACACCGACCAATGGGAGGGCGCCGGCAAGAAGATAGCCAAGCGCAACCTCAGTTTTTCCATCTACGCCGAGTTCCTCGGCTTCTGCGTTTGGGGGCTGTGGGCTGTAGTGGCGCCCCAGTTGCAGCAGGTGGCTGCCAAGGCCGCCGACGGCACCGTGATACCGGGCCAGTTCGTCCCGGGACCGTTTGGGTTCATGTTCACGTCCGCCCAAGTGTTCAACCTGATCGCGATGCCGGCCCTCGTCGGCGCGACGCTGCGCTTCATCTACACCTTCATGGTGAGCAAGGTAGGCGGACGCAACTGGACTATCATCTCGGCATCACTACTGTTGATCCCGACCATCGCCATGACGTTTGCCATCTACAATCACCCGATTGACGGTGTGGGCGGTACGTCATACGGAATGATGATGTTCATTGCGGCGCTAGCCGGCTTCGGCGGCGGAAACTTCGCATCTTCCATGGCCAACATCACGTTCTTCTACCCGCAACGCGAGAAGGGTTGGGCACTCGGCCTGAACGCGGCCGGCGGCAATATCGGTTCGGCAGTGGTGCAGTTCATGGTGCCGCTGCTGATCTCGGTGTTCGCCTTCAGTGCTGTGTCGGGGATTACCGCTGACGCGAAGACCCACACCGTCAAGAACATCCCGCTGGCTGGCTGGTTCTGGATTCCCTTCATCGTAGCCGCCATCATCTTCGCCATCTGGAAGATGAACAACCTGTCGAGCGCCAAGGCCGACATGGCCGCCTATGGCGCCGCACTCAAGGATCCGCACCTGTGGCTGCTGTCGCTGCTCTACATCGGCACATTCGGTTCGTTCATCGGTCTTGGCGGCGTGTTCCCCAAGGTCATCAACGACCAGTTCCCCGGCTACAGCACCCCCATCCACATCGGCACGGCCTTGATCGCCCTGTCGTTCCTCGGCCCGCTGGTCGGTTCGCTGGCCAGGCCGTACGGCGGCAAGCTGGCTGACAAGGTTGGCGGCGCCTACGTCACTGTTGGCGCGTTCCTGGTTATGGCCATCGGCACGCTGCTGGTCTGGACCGTTCTTCGCGGCAACACCCCGAACTTCTGGGTTTTCTTGATCTGCTTCCTCGTGATCTTCACGGCAACAGGCATCGGCAACGGATCTATGTATCGCATGATTCCAACGATCTTCGCCTACCGCGCTGGTCAGGAAGACGCCCGGCACCAGTCGGCCGGCATCGACAACGTCCGCAAGACGTCGGCGGCGCTCGGCATCGTCTCGGCCTTCGGTGCCTACGGCGGAGCCTTGATGCCCTGGCTGTTCAACTACTCCCAGAATGTCGTCACCAAGGGTCAGACGACCGGTCACTTCCTACCTGTGCTGGAGTGGCTGATGATCGGTTACGTTGTGTTCCTGATCATCACAGTCATCGCCTACGTGATCCCTTACCTCCGCAAGGGCACACGCGTCTAAGCAATGGACGTTACGGATGCCCAGGCATTAACCTCGTCTGGGGATTCCTCGACCGCCTCGATGTCCATGGCATGCTGCGCTTCGTCAGGCAGCACCATGGGCACCGCGGTGTTGTCATCATTTGACCTCGGCCCCAGCAGAGCACGGCAAAGGTGCGGACGCTCTCGGGGCAAAATCTCGGTTACGCGATGCGACGAACGCAACTCTTCCAGCGATCCGTTCAGCATGCCGACGTGCAGTTGGCAGACGACCGACGGTGAGCGGCTGGCCGAGTCATAAAACGGGCAGTTGTGCAGCACAAGGTAGGGCTTGGGCCCGTGGACCAGCTCCGGCGCGAACCACAGGGCATCCAGCTTCTCAACCAGCTTTTGATCCAATTCCTCGGCAGTGAACACCTCGGACGGGTCCGGGCGGGCAGTCAAGTATTTGCCCCACTGGCTGCCGACCTCGTACATGTCAGGGCCCATCTCGGGGTGGCTGGTGGCGATCTTGGCCACCAGGAACTGCGACAGCAGCCGGTAACCCTGTGCGCGCTCATGCGTTTGGTTCGGCAGAGTGCCGGTGTACAAGATGCGTCGACGGCCCGGTTCCAGGCGGGTTTCGCTCTCACGCGTGGCCAGGCCGACGTCCACCAGCGACTCGAGGTGGAAGCGCGCCGTGTTCACATGAATGCCGACTGCGTCGGCCACTTCGGCGGCCGACAACGGGTTCTTGGCGTCGCGCAACAACTGGATAATGTGAGTTCTTCGACCGCTGCGGTCGGTCCCACCTGTTGTTCCGTCGAAGACCGATGTGACCTGGCGCGCTGTCATAACTTCACCTTTACTATTTGCCTTTGATACTAATCTACTAGACAATTCACTCACAATCACCAAAAACATCACCTTAGCTTGGCAAGTTGAACGATAGCCCCTGTATCAGTAAAACCCAAGACCCAATTTTCAGAGCGACCGGCAAGGAAAGTCCCAGCACCTTGTCAACGCCTGTTTGAGGCTCTCAAGTGATGGCGCAATCGACATAATTGACACGATTGGTGCGGACTGAAGGCCAAAAACACCCTGCGCCCGAGGGTTCCAAGCATCAAGCCAGAGCCGTCATTTTTTCAAAGAAAACTCCCAGGTCGACACGCCCGAGCCGCTACGGACCGGCGTAAAACCCGATGTTTTCCTCATCGTCTTCCAGTTCGTCGACGACATCCGACAACCCCAGCCCGATCCGCATGCTGTAGAAGCTGCGCCACACAAAGACGGCCGAGACGACGAAGAACACCCCGGCCAGCACATAGGTTGGTACCGTGCCTGTTCCGATCGAGACCGCCAGCGAGACCGCTAGCACACCGAATAGCGTTGAGAACTTGATCACCGGGTTCAGCGAGACTGAGCTGGTGTCCTTGAACGGGTCGCCGACGGTGTCACCCACGACGGACGCCTCATGCAGCCTGGTGCCGACGGCCTCCAGATCGGTCTCGACGATTTTCTTCGCGTTATCCCAGGCGCCGCCGGCGTTGGCCATGTAGACGGCCTGGAACAGCCCGAAGAAGGCCAGGCCCACCAGGTACCCGATAAACAGGTACGGCTCGAGGAAGGCGAACGCCAGGGTGGCACAGAACACGGCGCAGAAGATGTTGATCATGCCCTTCTGCGCGTATTGCGTGCAGATCTGCACCACCCGCTTGCTGTCCTTCGTCGACGCCTTCTCGGTGCCGTCCAGGTGGATGTTGTTCTTGATGTATTCAACGGCCCGATAGGCGCCCGTCGTGACGGCCTGCATCGAAGCGCCAGAGAACCAGTAGATCATGGCTCCACCCAGCAGCAGGCCCAGCAGGAAAGGCGCGTGGAGCAGCGACAAGTTAGCCACCAGGTTGGGCTGCAGCCCGTCCGTCAAGCTCATGATTATCGAGAAAATCATCGTCGTCGCGCCGACCACGGCCGTGCCGATCAGAACCGGTTTTGCGGTCGCCTTGAAGGTGTTGCCGGCCCCGTCGTTGTTCTCCAAGAAACGCTTGCCGTGCTCCCAATCGACGTCGAAACCGAAGTCCTGCTTGATCTCGTCCGAGACATCCGGAATCTCTTCGATCTGCGAAAGCTCGTACACGGACTGCGCGTTGTCGGTGACCGGGCCGTAGGAGTCGACGGCGATCGTGACGGGCCCCATGCCCAGGAACCCGAAGGCCACCAGGCCGAAGGAAAACACGGCCGGTGCTGACATGATGGCGTCCGTCCCACCAGGGAAAAGGCTGCTGACCAGGAAAGCGATGCCCATGAGCCCGACGATCGTCACGCCGATCCAGTATCCCGAGAAGTTGCCAGAGACGACACCGGACAAGATGTCCAGGGACGGCCCACCTTGCTTCGCCGAGACGACGACCTCTTTGACGTGCTTGGAGTTTGTTGACGTGAATGCCTTTACCAACTCAGGAATCAGGGCACCGGCCAGGGTACCGCAACTGATGATCAGCGACAGCTTCCACCACATGCCACCGCCCAGATCCCGGATCAGCGCCAGCGACGTCAGGAACGTCACCAGAATGCAGATAATTGATGTGATCCACACCAGCGTCGTCAGGGGCGCCTCGTAATCCATGATGTCGGCCCGCTCGTACTTCGACTTGGTGATCGCCCAGTTGATTGAGTACGAAACGAACGACGCCACGATCATCATGACACGGATGGCGAATATCCATACCAGCAGCATGACCTGGTGGCTGGCTGCCGGTACTGCCAGCAAAATGAAGGTGATCAGGGCGACACCCGTGACGCCATAGGTCTCGAAGCCGTCGGCCGACGGGCCGACCGAGTCGCCCGCGTTGTCGCCCGTGCAGTCGGCGATCACGCCGGGGTTGCGGGCGTCGTCTTCCTTCACGTGGAAGACGATCTTCATTAGATCCGAGCCGATGTCGGCGATCTTGGTGAAAATGCCGCCGGCGATGCGCAAGGCGGACGCACCGAGCGACTCGCCGATGGCAAAACCGATGAAGCATGAGCCGGCGATGTCATTGGGCAACACCAGCAGGATGAACAGCATGAGCGTCAGTTCTATGCTGATCAGCACCATTCCCACGCTCATGCCGGACTGCATCGGGATGGCGTGGCCGGGGTACGGCTTGCCTTTCAGCGACGCAAAAGCCGTCCTTGAGTTGGCGAAGGTGTTAAGCCTGATTCCATACCATGCCACGCCATAGCTGCCGGCCATGCCGATGATGCTGAACAGCAAGATGACAAGCACTTTCCCAACGCTGAACCGCACCAGGACGGCGTAATAGATGAACGTCACAACCGCGATGGCCGCCCACAGGCCCAGCAGGAACTTACCCTGCTGCTGCAGGTACGTCTTGCAGGTCTCCCAGATCAGTTCCGAAACCTCGCGCATCGACTTGTGGACGGGCAGATTGCGCAGCCGCAAGAATGTCACCAGGCCAAAAATCAGGCCGGCCACGCAGACGATGAAACCCAAGGCC
>Ga0123357_10004922_pt1 | contig 15844 bp, 7 predicted proteins | sample TergutEmb28metaG_FD_89873 | JGI IMG/M metagenome (GOLD analysis project Ga0123357, IMG submission 89873) | Embiratermes neotenicus P4 segment gut microbial communities from Petit-Saut dam, French Guiana - Emb289 P4 | ecosystem: Host-associated > Arthropoda: Insects > Digestive system > Gut ... | reverse complement strand
TGTAACGGGATCAATTATACAAACTGATCATGGCCGATGTGGAGGCCGAAACATGTAGTTGTTAAGACAAGCTACGTGACCCACCTCTTAGCAATATAAATATTATAAGCTGTGTTCCACTATATTCTACTGACACTTCTGATCCGACCAACATAACGGGCATGTCTCACTATTGGCTTCGACAAGGCTGGCTGTCCGTCCGCATGGAACAACTCCGCCCCCATTGGATGGATTTTTATGAAAATTGATATTTGAGTATTTTTCGAAAATCTGTCGGTAAAACTCAGTTTGATTAAAACCTGACGAGAATAACGGGTACTTTACTTGAAGACATAAGTACATATATAGCAATATCTTGTTCAACTCTTCTTGAATGAGAAATGTTTCAGACAAAATTTGCAGATAAAATCAAAACACACATTTTGTGTTCAGTAACTTTTTTCCCGAAATTCGCGCTGTTTATTAGATAATGTGGAAAAATTCTGTACAGCCGGACAGGGAACAGATGACACTAAAATAAGGCGCATGCGATTTGCATGCTGGATACCCAAGGCTACAAATACAGGGTTACTATAAAAGAAACACTTTCAATGTCGTATTGAAACGAAATTATTAATAATTTAGCCAAAATACTACTTACATGGTTTTGTATTACATGTTTTTACGTTCATATGAAAGTTACAAATGTTCTGTGTGTGAGCCTTTTGTCACACGACAGATATCAATACGATAGTCTAATTCTGTCCAAACAGACATCAGCATATACCACAGTAGCAGCCATTTTGCTTCATTGATGTCAAGGGCGCTGACGTGGTGTTGACGTCACGAAAGAATGCATGGAAAAACATTTCCATCTTTCGTCTACGCTACTACGCAAATTGTGAGTCCACTACGCCAACGGTTTTGATACTACATAATGTTGAAAGTACGTGTTTCTTTTATAGCAATCCTGTATACACTCAGAATATGCAATACTTATTGATTTCCCACAGTCACGATGGTTACGGGAAGGCGCCTTAGTGTTATGTCTATTGCCATATTGCCTGTCTTGTGTAGTATATTCAGAGGCCATATAAAAGGGAACAGCTGATAAGTGACCCACAATCACAGCGGTACACAACCGGAAGGTGCCACACAGCTGATAAAACAGCCCGCCATTACAAACAGCTCTTTATCAGTCCCATCGTCACAACTTCCTTAGTTTCACTCTGCTGTCTCCCCGCCTCAAACACGCGTATTAAGTTTTATACGGAACCAACAAATGCACTTGGATTTATGAACGTAATTTTATTATACAGTTTGTTTGTTTTTTGTGCAACGGCCCCCAGTGGGCCATGGCCTCCTCATTCACGAGGTTTCTAGATCACACACAACGACGCACCACAGTCGGTAGGACTCCTCTGGACGTGTGATCAGCTCGTCACAGAGACCTCTACCGGACAACAGACAAACACCCATGCTCCCGGTGGGATTCGAACTCACAATCTCAGCAGGTGAGCGGCCACAGACCTACGTCTTAGACCGCGCGGCCACTGGGGCCGGCTTATTACACAGCAATCATTATACAATTTTATACGTCTGATTAATGCATGGAACATAGACATACGAAACCCCAACCACGCGTTCTGCTCTGTACCATTCCGCCCTCATTCTTCGGCTCACCCATCTCTACTCGTGTAGCGTCTTCAGCATACTGCAGTAGCAAAAAGTCGCCTATTATGAGCTGACATTCTCGTGCTGTGGGGAGGAGCAATACTTTACATAAACAGGTGCGGCGTTCATTGAATGCGTCACGTCAGTCCTTCAAAACGCGGTATAAACGGTCAGTCGCGCAGTGCTAATTGCCTTCCAGTAGCTTTTGTTAGCTGCACTTTCCTGCGTCATACTGTCACGCAGTCTACCGGCAGATTTAGCGAGAAACTGAGTAGCGACAGGGTGCTAGCAATGGACTGCAGAATGGTATGATGCTAGCGGTAGACTATGTAATGGTATGATGCTAGCGGTAGACTATGTAATGGTATGATGCTAGCGGTAGAGTACGTAATGGTATGATGCTAGCGGTAGACTACGTAATGGTATGATGCTAGCGGTAGATACGTAATGGCATGATGCTAGCGGTAGACTACGAAATGGTATGATGCTAGGGGTAGACTACGTAATGGTATGATGCTATCGGTAGACTACGTAATGGTATGATGCGCCGGTCCCAGTGGCCGCGCGGTCTAAGGCGTAGGTCTACGACCGTTCGCCTGCTGAGATCGTGGGTTTTGAGTGTCTCTGCGACACACTCATCACCCGTCCAGAGGAGTCCTACTGACTGTGATGCGTCGTTGTGTGCGATCTAGAAACATCAAGAATGAGGAGGCCATGGCCTGCGTTGGACCGCTGCGCCACAGGGGGGGAAAATGGTATGATGCTAGCAATAGACTACAAAATGGTGCGATGTTAGCGGTAGACTGTATAACGGTGTGATGTTAGCGGTAGACTGTATAATGGTGTGATGTTAGCGGTACACTACATACCAGTAAGATGCATAAAGATGCAGCTACCAAGTGCCTGTGGGCAGTTCACATAATCCAAAGGTGTGAAACGTCCATAGAAATGGACACAGCAAGCACTAAGAAAGTTCCAATAAAAAACTACTGACCCACAAAAGCACAATTTAGGAAAAGTTTGGCTTTAACATAGTCTGTACAAAAAAATTAAACACAATGTTTTACTACTACTGTCACCAAATTAACAATAACAGAAAGTGACCGACTCGTGACGGACGGTTGAAAGTACTCCCAATATATCTATAAGCTACAATGCCGTCAACATATCTTGACCATTTCGCCAGCGTGTCTGCAAATTCTGATGTATGTAGGATACACTCACTCTCTCTCTCTCTCTCTCTCTCTCTCTCTCACCAGACCAAACACAATGTCCAATGCAACCGGCATAAAGAATTATTTTTGGTCTAGTTTACATGCGGTAACAAACAATATTTGTCCTGCCAGACATTCACTATGTCAGTGCAGACGTAACGATACACAAACACATACATCAAACCTCAAACCTTAAGTTGCGACAACACACTAACGTGCCTCATACCTTTCGATCACGCACACGGCACGGCTTCGCTCAAGCTCCACAGCTTACCTGAAACAGAGAAGTAATATTTACTACCTGAAACAGAGAAGAAGTAACATTTACTACACACTTATGACTACCAAGATAGTCTAATTCCATCATTTAATCACAAAGCACAACTTTTTACTCTGCTAAGAAGTAGACTGAGTAGCCAGGCAATTCAGTGCGGAGAGTGAAACTGGACGACTCCTCTCCACGCATCCCAAGGGTGAGAAGAAGAGAATGAGAAGCATATGGCACGCAAGAGAGAAACGAAATGCATACTGGGATTTGGTGCGGAAATCTGCACGAAAGAGACCGCTTAGAAGGTCTAGATACAGGTATAATGATAACTCTGAAACGGATCGTAAGTAAATACGGTGGGATGGAATGTACTGGATTGATCTGGCTCACGATAGGGACATGAGGCGGAATCTTGGGAAGACAAGAACGGATATTAGGTTTCCATAAAACGCGGTGTAATTTGCTGAACAGCTGAAACACTAGCAGCGTATCAAGAACGGCTCTGTTCCGTGGGGTAGGCAGTTAAAAACGGTAATGGACACACTTGATTTTTGCTGTACAATGGCGCAACAGTCCTTAGTAGGCCAGGGCTTCCTCAATATCGAGGGTTCACGATCACACACGGACACACCACACTCGGTAGGATTCCTCTGGACGGGTGATCAGCCCAAACACAGAGACTTCTATCTCAGCACACACAACACACACAAGAGACATCTATTTCCCCGGTGGGATTGGAACCCACAATCCTAGCAAGCGAGCAGCTGTAGACCTACGTCTTAGACCGCGCGGCCACTGGGACCGGTTCACAATTGACTGTTCACATCCTGTGACACCTGAAGTTGTTCAGCCCTAGACAGCTGAGACGGTATGACTGCTGTAACTAACTCGTATCGCAGACAATCCTGTTAGAACAGTCACATGACACGAATCTCACAGCTTGACTGGCATATGGAAAGGGGATTCGCAAATTTTACCGCGTAACGAGCACGACTTTAAGGTAGGACAAGTTAGGGGATAAGAGAAGCGTTTCTGATCTGATTCAATACGTTGACAGAACGCTACAAGACATTATTACACTGCAGCATCAGAGAATTGGCGATCACAACCCGCCAGTTGATGCACAGGGAAATAATCGCTTTTGTTCGGAGATCCAAATAAAACACATAAATACAACGTGTGGGCAGAACGTAGATTTTTAAACTTAACTTTGTGTTACATAAAGTAAGCACTGGGTTTTAGAGGGTCACTTACTTACTTACTTACTTACTTACTCCATGCAGCAGAGTCCTTCTTGAGAAGCTAACCGGTTCTCAACTAGTCAAGAAATTCTCCGCATTTTATGGAACCCGAAGGTTCATTACCGCAGTTACAAGTGCCTGTCACCTGTCCCTATCCCGAGCCAGCTCGATCAGTCCATACCCCTACATCCCACTTAATGGAGATCCATGTTAATATTATCCTCCCATCTACGCCTGGGACTTTCAAGTGGCCTCTTTCCCTCAGGTGTCACCAACAAAACCCTGTATACTGGGCTTTAGAGCGTTACGAACCAATACTCAGTTTAACACGAAATCTGGCTGGGCTACGGGAAAAAAATGTTTTACATTTCAAATCTTTTTTGACGTTCAGGTGAACGTGCATCGAGATAAATTCTTATAATAAAACCAACTAGATGTACTAATTTCTCAAATTTGTTTTTGGAATAAAACTCTACATGTTTCGGACAGTTCCTCTATCCATCATCAGGAGTTTTTCACGGTACACACAGCAATGGTATATGCCATACCATGTCATGATCCTGCTCGCAAGCTGTAACTGTAACCTGCATGACTTATACCATTGCTGTGTCTACCGTGAAAAACTCCTGATGATGGACAGAGGAACTGTCCAAAACATGTAGAGTTTTATTCCAAAAATAAATTTGAGAAATTAGTGTATCTAGTTGGTTTTATTATAAGAACAACTCAGAATTACCAACATGCTTTCAATTATAAGCGTTATTGATTCAATACAGCGTATGTGTTCGGATTTTGTGGACATTATTATGTGCGTCTGAATGCTGCAGAAATTGCAGATTTGCCGCTTCAGTAGGAATAGCGCCGCGCTCACGGCTAAATTGAAGACGCGACGCAGGCAGGTGGAATTTGCATGCATTCAGTAGAGTGATAAAGTATTCAAGTCACCACCAGTTTTAGTACTCTTCCCAATAACGATGCTTTCGGTAATAATTGTGCGATTCTGCTGACCTTCTCCCCGCCACCGCTAAACTCAGACACTGAATGACAGCCAAACAAACGAACTAGAACTATGTGGCGTCTTTCTAACAAACAAGAACACGTTATTTAGTAAAATGTTGCATTATCAACAGTAATTAGAACTATTTTAATCCTTCTTAAAAATTTGAAGTACAGGCAACATATATTATTATTGTTATTATTATATTATTACAGTTATTATTATTATTATTATCGTTATCATTATTATTATTATTATTATTATTATTATCATTATCATCATCATCATCATCTCCTTTATTCAGGGTATTTATACCTACATTCCTGAGGCAAACTATGTCCCCAGAGAATACAGTGTTGCAGCTGTACTGTTGTTACTATTTATGGTGCTTATATCGTTAGTTTCAGTGTTGAATCTACTGTACTTTTACATTAGTACTTTCCGAAGTATGTGTGCAGTGACCAATATGGTTGTTTTCTGGAGATCTTTGACTTCATGTTTTCTTGGTATGTTGCTCGCGTATTATTATTATTATTAGTAGTAGTAGTATTAATATTATTATTATTATTAATCGTCCACATCCCTGACTTCGCAGCAGTTCAGCCGGTTCTCAAAACAGTACCGGTCTCACTCAGCAAGTACTTCTTATTCACTGTGCTGCCACAATGTTTCTAACTATATGGCTCGCACATGTATTATGTATTACTGATTTCTGTGATAGAATATATATACAGCACGGCGGAGCTAAGCAGTTTCAAGCTGCCGTGTAAATAGTTTCGAATTATACCCGCTGTGGATGGTAGTACCGTTGGTATTATACAGGGTGTTGGCAGTTGCCGTCTTCTTGTCAACTTTTCTTTCAAGTCCTTATATTTCTGTAGCTTCCCAGTGGCGATGCTGTGAAGGTAGTGACTGTTAGGAACTGCTACATCTACTGAGTGTGCTTCTTTGATAGTTTTGTTAAGTATAACTTTGTCTGGTCTACTGTTATGGAAATCTTATGTTTATTGGACCGTGCATCATTGTGATAGTTGAAGAATAAAAGACCAACTTGATGTTACTTGGTATTTTATTTCACTTCTTACGTGCTCAACATGTTTCGCCTGTCAGCTGTGCGTCATTCAAAGAAACTGGGACTGTCAGAAAGCAGTGTCAGGCGTATTTTACACTTGGATTTGCACTGCGGATACAGGAAGAGATTTCAAGAATTCCGGTCGACGTGTTACATAGGGCCATGAGTAGTGTTCACGATCGGCTTGCTGAGTGTGAGCAGCGTAATGGAAGGCATCTGGAGGATGTAACGAGTGAAATTATGTGTTGTGTTTTTTTTTTGTTCTGTGTTATGTTTCCAGACCACTGATTCACTTATTTCTGCAAATGCTAAAGTATGTACTTCCTTATAAATGTAACAGTATCACGATATCCAATATTTTTAATGTTTTTAACACTTAAAAATCGCCCGATTCGCTGGCGGAACCTGTACTTGTGATTCCGTGGAGGGAAGCCGGAAAGAATTTCCGCATTGTCTTTGAAATTGACATTATGGTAAGACAGCAAAATCAACAATCCCTGCACAACCCTCGACAGGCGCTGAGGGTTCCACGAGTTTGAGGCTCCCAGATTTCATGAAAATCGGCACATGAAGGTGGTAAATTTCGCAGCCTTACGAAACGGCCGCCTTTACGCCCAGGATATATTCCTGGTACTCGTTTCCGTTAGAGGCTGAGTTGACTCCAGGGCCATATAATGCGGCCGGAAGGATTATGCAAATGAAAAATTGCGATGACACCATCGGGAATTGAACCCGTGACATTTCGGTTTGTAGTGCAGTGCCTCAACCAACTGCGCCACCAGCAGCATGCTCTCATAAGAAAGCAAGGAAAGAAATAAAAATTCAGCGATGAACACCAACGTGCATATAAACATGAAATAAAATTCAGCTTGGGTCCCTAAGTTTAAATAGCGGTGTATGGATACGCAGTAAATAAATTACTAGAAGAATGTAATCTCGGATGGCCAGCCATCCCAAAAAGATAGCGCATAATACAACAAAATACAGTAAAAGGCAATAATGTCACTTCCTTATTCATTCCCTAACTCAGTATCGTACTACAGTGGTACTATACAAACATGAATGAAACACATTTGGATACAGAACTTCTGCTGCAGTACTTTCCTGTTTGATGAACAAGTTTAGTTTACCATGATCTCTCCATTCGACATTCCTATCACTGATACCTGTGATACATTGTTATGCCACAACGGTACTGCCATGCCCTAAAGCCGATTTCAGGCCTTGGCTGAAGTGCGCTTGTATGACCGCAGTTCGTTTCAACATCTAGCTTTCATGTCGAGATGTTCAATTAATCAAAGAGCAGCACGATATCGACAACTCATCAATAAAACTTGATTATCAACTCCTGTCTAACTAATGAATCATTTTGTTTATGTAAGTACCGAACAAATAACAAGTGGTGATGCGGGCTGCCACCGAAGCATGTTCTAGTCTGGTTTCATGACATCACGCGTTCAAACCTCGTTAAATGACCTCTCACGCGAACGCGTATACAAATAAAATTATGGGCTATATACTTTAAAATAACTTTAATAATATTAATAATAATAATAATAATAATAATAATGTACCAAAGTCGGAAGATGTTGCAATTGTGCACTTGAAATGAATAATCATCGCCGATTTCTTTGTTTTAAAAAAGCAAACAATTCACCATTCGTAATTCTCCATCAGTATGGTACAGATACGACTCACAGATATAATGAAGCTCGTAGTCGAAAATACCCTACAGTTCGCGACTCAGCTTTGCCTAGTAGCAGGGAAATAAATAGGAAACAGCGGCAGAGATCAGTACTTGGAAAGAGGTTTAACTTCGGGCTATTTTTCGGTGGTTTCCCTCCAGACGAAGAAACTCTTTAAAGACTGCCAATAACCTGAATTCCGTTTCAAGGTTCAGCTCATACCCGCGCCCAGTTACAACAACCAATTGGTCAAAGAAATAATCTCTGTTTCTTCTGAAATCACTGCAAAACACATAAATGCCCTCTGTAAGAATGACAGAGATTTCATGCCTATTAAATCTGGTCCTATACAAAGTGGCCACTGGGCATTGAAGTATTATACTCATCACGCTGACATTCATCCATCAGATCTACGCCCTGTACCCCCATATGTACGAGTATGCCTTCTCAGAAACCCCAGATTTATAATTCAAGTGTTTCATGCCTAAAATTGATGAATTTGCAAGTCAGAAAGTGAGGATTTTTCTAAAACAGGATGCGCCCAACGACACGACCAAAACAATCATGGAAATTAAGCCTTCTGGGACGTTATGCTGTGTTGACCGGTCAACTTATCGCATTGCTTAACTCAGCAGATGAAGACACCACCTTCTAAACGTCACTAAATAATTGTCCGCGGACGCGGTACAACATCCTAGAAGACTTAAATCTTCAGCGACACCGCCTTGAGAAACTCAAATATGACACTGAATGACGACGTCACAACGATCTTCATACCTGTCTGTCATCACAACCAGCAGCCTGTTATGCGAGATGATTGGATGTGCTCAGCTCCAAGAAAATCTGGAGATGTCAGCGTCAAGATGCTGTAATGAACTCAGCCGTGATCTGGCTGCTCAGATATGACAAACAGCATCCCTGCTGGCAGCAGTAAGGCAGATGGGTTTGCCAGCCGAACTATACCGGCGAAACCCCAGCAAAAGTAACAACAACAACAACAACAACGATGACGACGACAACAACAACAACAACAATAACGAGGCAGAGCGGGATGAAGCCACTGTTCTTTGGAAAGTTTCACTCATAGGAACAGGACGATCCTATTCATTGGTCTAAAAAGCGTCCTTCATACTCTGTTTAATAGCTATAGAACGCTTGTGACTAATTCTGAATTTCCGCGTAATGCCTGGAAATTTTCGCAAAGGGCCTTTAGAGTGACGTTTGACTTTTGGGTGTAAACATGAAATACAACTTTGGAAGTAAAAACTTATGTTTAGAAAGTAAAATATTTATCAGTGTAATTATAAGGTACAAAACTTTGTTTTCATTCATTTGCACCGGAAAGAAACGTACAGCCTATTAGGAACAAAAAAGGAGAGGGGAAATATGTAAAAATGAATTTCAAATTCTCAAAGCCAGATTTATAAATATCATTATTAAAAAATTTGCTTGCAGAACTCGTGAAAATGTTCCGCAAAACCTCAGGGTTCAGCGAAACACAATCTTAATACACTGGATAAAACAACTTTTTACTTAGTGATAATGATTCAATATACCCAAATATGTAGTTACGTCGTTAAACGAAACGCACTTCGCGATGTAGTTCAACTACAGCTTTGTATACGGCAGGCCACAGGTTTGAATGTCCCCCCAAAATACCGGTTATTCTGGCCGCAAATTAGTTGGTTTCCTTAAACGTGTCTTCTGTCATCCCATTCAGGCACATCTTTCACCATTAGTCTGCAGTTCTAACTTTATGTCCCACATGCCTGGCAACACCGCTGAAAAATAAAGGACACCTCTCGGGATGGTTACAACGTACATACGCGACTGTTGTCCGTTACATGCCTGTAAAGTTGCTTGGTCTGATGTCGAATGAAGCCCTTAGATCTAATAAACTCCGTAGTTAAATATCTGTTTTTTTTAGCACAACAGTCCCTAGGGAACCAGGGCCTCTTCATTATAGAAACTTCACGATCACACTCGAAACACACGAAAACGGGGCAGAACTCCTCTGCATGAATGATCGGCTTGACGCCCGCACCTCTACCTGACAACACATAAAACCCACAAGAGACAACCATTTCTCCGACGGGATTCGAACCCGCAATCCCAGTAAGCGAACGACCACAGATCCACGCCTCGGAACGCGCGGCCGCTGGGATCGGCTAAATACGTATCTGCTTACTGAACGCTAAAGTACATTCTACGTCGACAAATCATTATTACAATAATATAAAGGTCACAAGTTCCATGTACGTATTATTTCATATTTAGCAGATTAGCCATCTGGCCTGTCCCGATTTTGAACTATTTTGTACCGCCAGGCCTAAAGACATCTGGTGGGACTACTTGGACGTGGGTCGTTCCAACGCAAGGCCGCCTATCGGCGGTGGTTGCCACAAAACCTGGATTTTGGATTAACATCCATCTACCGAGAGGGATTGGAACCTCATATTCCCCATATTCGAAACAGTCAAGGCCAACGCACCGAAGGGCCGGTGCCCATTACTTTCAGCTTCGCCTTGATTAATATAAAAATTGGATGAGCATCTTCACTCTGTGCATGCCGTAACGCGAACAGAATATCGCTTACAAGTTCTGTTAAGCACAAGAAATACTCGTAGGTGTAAACAATCCCACACATGTTCAACAGGAGAGTGACAGCTGTGAAGTGCTTACCCTGTACCAGATCATTTTATTTTACCATATTCAACAAATCTGTTGAACCAGAGATGAAGTGGTTTTATACTAATAAATACTGCCAATTGATTAATTTTAAAAATTAAGTCTGATCATACTGTAATACGTAATAATAACCCGAAGAATGCAGTTCATCGATAAGCCTTAAATTCAACACACGTGAAATGCTGAAGGTACTGCATACCGGTATAAAAATGACTGAAGTTTACAGTAAACAACATCAAAGGATTAGCTACTAAGTTTATCCCGTTACTGCTTCCGAAACCGTTTTACCCTCTACCGACGAGACTTCGTGAACTTCAACCTGAAATTCCCATGAGTGGTGCTCGGCTTTACCACTGGCTCAACTAGTCGCATCTTTCGACTGACACTCCTGCTACGTACCTTCATCTAATCATACATTGTAATGTCTTTACAATTTAAGGTAAGAAGCTCTACTGGTGCCCATCCTGAAACGATCAGAGAACATCAAGGAGGAAGGTGATCGAGGTGGCTATATGTGGGCAGTTAATTTTACTGTAATCGAAGCATTTTTTTTATTCTTTGTGCCTTTCTTTGTTTCGTGGTATTTTGTCGCACTGTAGTGCGGTAAGAGAGCAACAAGGGTATTGAACTTACTACTCTGGTGTCATATGCGGCAGTGCATTAAATAGTACATACTGATCAACGCTGGTATCGTTTGGATTCCACAACATCAGTCATGCAACCACAATGTAACCTAACTTACCAGTAATGACAAAGAAGTCACATCCAGACCAACCAGCCTCCTTGTTTATACCTGCCATACACAAATGCAATATTTTGAGGGCGAACATCGATCGAAGAAGACAATTACTGGAAGACGGGTGAAGCAATTGGAGAAAACAAGTACTCCAGTCAAGAGATCAGCTGGCAAGACACAATCACGTTTTGCTCATTGTTAATATATAACATCCAGAAGGAGTTACTATAGGTTGGAGTTACGTCGGCTTTGCTTAATTTCAGCCATGGCCAGTTGACGATCACACTGTTACTCGCAGAACACGTTAAAAACGACCGGGAATTATTGTACACTTTACTGCAGCGTACTGTATTGCCGGTACATTACCGGAATGCACGTTGCGACAGTGGCGAAACTTTTACGCTTAGGGAAGTTTCGAGCACTACACAAAACAAATAAACTGTTTCTCGTTGAAATACACACCTGAAACCGAATGATTTCATTCCACGCTGCTACCATAGATTTCTTACAGAACAAACATATGGGTTTATATCTTAAATCCCATAGCGGGAAAAGAAAAGTTTAACTTTCAACAGGTGGCCCAACTGGAAGATGAAAATTGCAAGGCAACTCTCTAGTCCTAATATTGGACACGCTATAATTCGTATTATCTGTTCTTTGAAAACTGTGCCTACGGGAAGAATATATTTGCCTTTACTTGACAGATAAAAGGTTCAAACTAGACTGTGGAATTTCCAGTACTGAACGATATTTGTCTTGGTTTTCCTCCGTTTTTTTGTAGAATTTAGTACGATATCGGCAGTTCTGGTTAGTTCTAGACAAAAAAAGTCATGGGATAGGCGAATGTATTTAGGGAGCAACGACAAGGCCAGAGCGTAGTATTTAATATTCACCTCTGTTAAGACAGACCCTAAGCACCACCAAGAAACGGTTACAAATTTACGAATACCTTGAATTTTTTCATGAGGACTGTTTAGTGAACCGGCTGTGCTTAGTCTTAACCAGGAGCAGATGCCAGTGACCCAAATATTTACGGTATTATGCCAAATTTATGCCACAAAGCAATGAATTGTAATGAATTCGAATCTCTCGCACATCTTGCATGGGGAACGGCCGCGTACATTGCGGTACAAGCACGTTACTTCTACAGCAGCCACCACATTGAAGCTAAGTTGTTACTTTGTTTCATACACACACAGCAACAAATTTTAAAGAAGCTTCAGACGGTTAGCTAAAGTCTCAACACATGTCAAAAAAGGTTTCCTTTTACTGACGCCACATAACAGATAGACAAGAAAGAAGAATCGATTTAAAAGCGATATATATAATAATTTATAAAATGAAAGGTGTTAGATTCATAAAAGTTTAATTCAGTGCTACCCAAAATTTTGTGCTAGCGGACACCTTTTGGCTTCGACAAATAACAACGGTCCTCACACCCTTGCTCACGAAAATATAGGGCGCCCGGATGATAGGTGTTCAAAATTAGTTATTTATAAATCAGGACTGATTTTAGATAGCTACGAATACATACCAGTACATATGTAGTAATTTATTGCATGATTACATTAATTAAAATTACTGTCGCCTGTTTCGTGGGTACAGGGTGCTTCTTAATTAGATATTCTAGCGATGGCACGAAATAAACACATGGCCAGTTACAGAGGTTCCTCGATTATTTTAACAAAACATTAATTCTTTAATTTAAAAAATGAGGAAACTTCAAAGAAGCTACGACAGAAATGTATCGATAGATCCCTTTGGATCTGCGGAGCACACTTTGGGAACCAATGGGTTAATTTACGTAGATCTGCACACAGTTATACGACACAAACCCAGGATTAATTTCCCCAAAGAGTTACACTGCTTTTATGTTATCCCTACGATTAGCAATACAGTATACAGCAGAGAATGCAGAGGAAGCCTACCTGACATTACTGAGGGGTCCGAATGTGTCTTCTGCCATGACGTCACTCACGGAACCCCTGAGAGAGTCGAGGCGATCCAACCTCCGTTCCGCCTGTTGACCAGCAAGTTCGGTCTGGCTGTTGGCTTTGATGAAGGACTTGGAAGTTGCCATGCTAAGTGAGTTAGAGAGCGTGTGGCATGCTGCTTTGTTAGTGCTTAAGCTACACTGATTACTTAATCTAGTACATTCTTCCACTATTATTCTTTTTGTGATTTCTTTACTCCACAACACGGAGGAACAATGTCGTAGAGTTCTCAGGCAGTGTGAAAAGTGTGACGTCAAAATCCAGTCTCCGTAGACCTAATAACGGACATATTTCCCTTTCCAAATTCGTGCTTGAAGACTGACTGCAAATTTTATTCGGACATCAAATTCTCGCAAGGCATTTTAGACAGTGCACATTACACCTTTCGGATAATTACGATAACATTGTAATTCAACATTCTGCGTGGGTCTCATATTTAATACACAAATTGTACACTTTACTGACATGAGCCATTTACGAACTTTATCACACATCTACAGCAGAACCGTTTCGGTGCTCAAACAACCAAAATCAGTTACATCTTATGACAATGACACGAACTACGTACCAGCATTACTCAAGCATTATTAAATATTTAAAATATGTTATTAAAGTACACATATTTCAAATATTTCAAATTATTGTATACTTACGTTCACTCGAATCCAAGTCGTTTTCTCGCTATATTATAACGTCGGCACTTCTTGTTTGTGTTTTGTTTACTTTTCAGGCCTTGTGTCGCAAAATTAATGGCCAATTAATTATTACTGAAAACTTTTTTTTTTCCTTTTCTGTTTTGTGTTCGTTTACATCATGTATTATTTACAAACTCTGTCTCATCTAATCGCCATTGCGTTCTTGATTTGCATTCCCAGTGCTATCTTATATACGTGTGTTATGTATCGTAATATTTCTACACTGCTGTCTTGTTTGGTGCAACACGTGATTACATGGGACAGCGGTACCCAAACTCTTTTAGTTCACGGCACCCTTAGTGCCTCAACAAATTTTGCGGCGCCCACAGGCCAAAAGAAATACCTAACACTTCCGTTTCTTAAGTAGTTAGGACCAAACAATTTAATAACCATTTGTCAATACACCTTAGCAGCCGTTTGAAAGAACAATACGCATAAAGTGAAAGAAAAATCAATATCTTGAAATACTCCGCGGCGCCGCGGCGCGAAGTTTGGGAATAGCCGATATAAGATATTAAAGCTGCAGTAGCCGTTGCTCACGAAATCCAATTTTTGGACATCTTGTTTGTTGAAGTACTGCTCAATGCAATCTGCAGTACGAAAATTTTCACTCACTGTCTGGAAGCATTATAATGTATTCTGTGCTGAAGTCCGGCTGGTATTAACCACCGTGTGCACTGGACAGGGCGATGAGTGACTGACACTAAACATTTAATCTTTACAGTATTTCACACGACGACGGCGATTAAGTTTTCACGAAAAGCGAAACGCTTCTCTCATAGGTGTGTGACATATATGGTAAAAGGATTAAGTTTGTAAGTGTACAGATTATGTGTAATGCCGTTTTGCGAAGATAAAAACGCAACATTGTTACTAAAACAGTTCACATAACAGGTAGAATTTTAACTCTTTTACTGTGTGCGTATTATGAAAAAAATTGTATTTTGAAAGTAAACTGTGATGCAGTTCGGACCTGAATAATCACAGGAGAATGTAAAATAGAGTATATAATTTCTTATACGTATACAGCGAACCTGCTGTAATAAAGGAGACCGAGGAAGTCAGTAAATTCCGCACTGATGTACAACGTAAAAGACGCGTACAAGAGCACATTCTACGGTACACGATGCACACTTACTTCCAATAAAAATACTTCCCAGAGACATGAGTGCACTTATTTAGTTCTTTTCTACAATTCTACTACAACCTACTATCGGTATTATTATTTATTAAAATAACTTAATTTTTTTATGCTATAAAAATAATGAAATATAATTTTGAAAATATTGCGCGGGTGATAAAATCGAGAAGAATGAGATGGGCTGGGCATGTGGCGCGTATGGGTGAGGAGAGGTGGTGTACAGGGTCTTGGTGGGGAAACCGGAGGGAAGGAGACCACTGGGGAGACCTAGGCGTAGATGGGCACATAATATTAGGATGGATCTCCAGGAAGTGGGAGGTGTGTATATGGACTGGATTGGGCTGGCCAAGGATAGAGACAGGTGGCGGACGCTTGTGAGTGCGGTAATGAACCTTCGGGTTCCGTGAAATGCGGGGAATTTCTTGACTAGCTGCAGACCAGTTAGCTTCTCAAGAAGGAC
>Ga0123357_10004921_pt1 | contig 15848 bp, 14 predicted proteins | sample TergutEmb28metaG_FD_89873 | JGI IMG/M metagenome (GOLD analysis project Ga0123357, IMG submission 89873) | Embiratermes neotenicus P4 segment gut microbial communities from Petit-Saut dam, French Guiana - Emb289 P4 | ecosystem: Host-associated > Arthropoda: Insects > Digestive system > Gut ... | reverse complement strand
TAGATGGGCGGATAATATTAGAATGGATCTCCAGGAAGTGGGATGTGGGTATATGGACTGGATTGGGCTGGCCCAGGATAGAGACAGGTGGCGGACGCTTGTGAGTGCGGTAATGAACCTTTGGGTTCCATGAAATGCGGGGAGTTTCTTGACTAGCTGCAGACCAGTCAGCTTCTCAAGAAGGACTCTGCACCATGGAGTAAGTAAGTAAGTAAGTAATCTCCAAATACAAGATGGTGACGGATGAATCCCTAGCCAGTTCCATTAGGTTCCAAATACAAATCTCTGCAAAGCTGTTTGTACTAATATTCATGGCATCATGTAAAAGCCACTTCAGAGAAAAGTGTTTGTTGAAATTTGATTTTAATGCAATGTAAAGCAGAGAGAAGTGATAGGAGCCAAAATTAAGTTTTTGTTTAAACTTGTAGTGTAGACCATTCATACAAGATTGGTTGAATCCAACACATATTTTCAAGATTATGAACCATGCAGGTACGCACACTGTATTCCCCATTATGTGATCATTTTATGCACTGTGCATATGTTTCATAAGAATTCCTGTTCTTTTGATTTGTGTAGAATTCGTCTGGTGTCCCTCGCTGCCCAGAAATTAGTGTCAGATGTTGCCAATGATGCACTGCAGCATTGTAAGACAAGGGGAGCCTCCCAGACAAGCAAGACAAGTAAGGGGAAGGATCGTCGTTACATCCTGACCATGGAAGATCTGACACCTGCCCTTGCTGAGTATGGGATCACTGTGAAGAAGCCACATTACTTTGTATGAAACTAATACTTTGTAAATGTGTTGTGATGAATTTGACTATATTTTTACAAAGGTGTTAAACAAAGGCAGAAGTACTGTTATGTCCATAAATTATAAATTTGTTTTTAATTACATAATTCTGATTTACTGAATACTTTAAAAGCAATAACTATAAAATAAGACTGGCACATAATGTGATTATTCTGTTCATCTAAGTGTACTGTACTTTTAGTTTCTGAAACAATATATGCAACTTCCTTGTATCAAGATCAATTTTTATGGTTGTCATATTTTACCCATTAGATTTTACAAAGACAATTAAGATAATGGTAATAATGAACAAATAATGCATACAAATTAAAATCTTAGGGTCTCCAGGTGGTTGAATATTACTTTTCTCTGAGATGGGACATCTTGCGCTCTGATAGAACTGTACTGAGTTTTCAGAGAAATTTACAGCCATCATCAGTCCTCTAGTTGGCAGCAAAAACTATTTAAATTGTTTGTTGGTTCCCTCATGAAACGCCGGCAACTTGATATGTGTGATAAGGATGAAGGTGTAGGCATGTATTTGAGTTATCTGGTTTGAATCTTGTTAGGTTTCGTCATTTTTCCCAGTCTGTCTTGAAGGAAATACTACCTTGTAAATAATTTTGTTCAACCCCACTTCCCCACACTTGTGCACATGCTCATGCAGGCTAACACCCAAATTCAGTGATTAATATGCATAAGTAAGAATGCCATGTGTCTTACTTTAATGGGTTTTGAAGAGCTCTGTTCCTGTGTCCCCCCGCCCCAGCAGAATTCAGTTTGGGACACCTTGTGGTCTGGGTCCCCTCCCCCCACATCATAAAAATCTGACATTTCTGGCAATGTATACAAACATTTTGACTTTCCCAGGGGTGAGAAAACATCGACAGGAGCAGTAAAACTATAAGTTACCAACAAGAAGGAAGAGGATAGGGAGAGGCAGATGTGTTCAATAGTGGTAAGAGAAACTGGACTGAGACCATAAAGGATGAGGAATGGATATGTAAAGACAATCCAGTGAAGTGAGCAAGCTTGAATTTGTGTTTTTCGTCACGGTTTCACATATTTGAATCATGGAGCAGATATGAAGCACATTATGTGGCATTGGCCATGATGACACATTATTGTGCATTTTATGTTGTTTTGTCATTATTATTGTGTTTTTTATTTTTGCTCGCGCTGCTTCTTACTCTTGCACTCACACATGACTTCTTACATATGTGTAATTTATATCATTGTAATTCATTTCTATCAGCTTCCACCACTCTGTTAGTTACCCCATCACAGTTGTATGATGCAGTAGTTACCATTAAGATATGCCCATCAATAAACGACATAAATAAGTATGCGTTGAGCAGTATAACACAGCATTATTGTGTTGGGGGCGTTATTAGTCATTGCATATACATGGCACGCAAGGTTGAAAGAGTTATTTACTTTATCACTGTCTGCCACTTTGCCGTTTTGAGTTTGGTGTGTTAGTACCGCATGCTGGCATTAGTGTCGCATTATCGGCGGACCTACGATGCATGGATCAGAGGCGATAGGTCGTGCAACGTCTGTCATCCCATAACCTCTCCCATCATTCTTGTTTTCAAGCTTTCGCCGTATTCTAAATGGAATGTGTTACTTTTTGGGTAATTCCCCGGCGTCTGAATTCTAATAGCCGACGTTCCGGAACTCACTGTCGGTTCCATCTTCATAAGCAGGTGACCTACCTATGAAGATGGAACCGACAGTGAGTTCCGAAACGTCGGCTATTAGAACTCAGACGCCGGGGAATTACCCAAAAAGGAACACGCTACTCTCCTATCATGTATAATCTGTGATTTTCAAGGTCGCCGTGCTAGTGCAAAGTAAACACAAGCACTCAGTATGGCGGCGGTTTGATGTGTCGTGTAACTCGAATCCCTATGTCTTTAACCTATGTATTTCGCTTCTGTTGTGCCTAATAAGGCTGTAATGATGATAGTGAACCAGCGGAATGTGTTAAAACGATTGTGATTCGAACTTCGAAAAGGTATTGTTGGAATAACGACCGATACTGTACTTAACGTGTCTGTTGTGGCAGGTCAATGTACGTGGCAACGGGAGTGTAATTTGGAGTTACGCCTACAGGTGTCTGGACATAGGTATTAGCTTGGTTGTCGGGAATGCAGGTAGTGTCGTAAAAGTTGTGGGTAAACACTAGTGTTACAAGTGAATGTGGAGAGGAAACCCAGAACAATGGACATAAAAAAGACAACGCTTTTAAAATACACAAGTCTTGTAACACTTACACTGCAAAATGCTATATTAGGTTTAAGTATGAGATATGCTCGTACACGATCCGGGGACATGTTTCTCTCGTCTACCGCAGTTGTGATGTCTGAAGTTGTAAAGCTGTTGACTTGTATTGTGTTTGTGTATCAAGAAGAAGGCAATTTTGAAAGGGCATTTGCCGCTTTGCACAACACCGTTATAAAACAGCCAGTAGACACACTGAAAGTTTGTGTACCTTCGTTTTTGTATATAGTTCAGAATAACTTGTTGTATGTTTCGGCTTCTCATTTGGATGCAGCCACATACCAAGTGACATACCAGCTGAAGATCCTCACAACTGCCGTGTTTACTGTGCTGATTCTTCGACGGAGTCTTTTCCCGCTTCAATGGGGAGCGCTGGTAATTCTTCTGTCTGGTATTGTAATGGTACAGTTAGCCCATACTGGCACACCTTACTTGCCATCTGGTGTGGAACAGAATCGATTGCTAGGATTTGGTGCTGCCCTTTCTGCTTGTGTTTTATCAGGTTTTGCAGGGATATACTTTGAGAAACTGCTCAAAAGCTCGGACATTTCAGTGTGGATAAGGAATGTTCAACTAAGTTTTTTATCACTCCCATTTGGTCTCTTCACTTGCTTTATGTATGATGGAAGAACAATTCAAAATACCGGATTCTTTTTTGGGTATGACTGGTTTGTATGGTATCTTGTCAGCTTACAGGCTGGAGGAGGACTGATAGTTGCAGTGGTTGTGAAGTATGCTGACAATATTCTGAAGGGATTCGCCACATCGTTGGCTATTGTTATCTCATGTGTTGCATCTGTGTACCTGTTTGATTTTTATGTCACATTTCAGTTTGTGTTAGGTGCATCTCTAGTTATATGCTCCATTTTCATGTACAATCACAAACCATCGACACAAGATAGTGAAGCCATGCAGACTTCTAAAGTGTGACACACAACTTCTGTGTGTCCCCAACAGTCAATTAAAACCATTGTGCAATTACACGAACATTTAATGTGAGAGGATGTGAATGAAGTGATATTATCAATACTGCTGGCTACTGCTGCTGCTGCTACTACTACTACTACTACTACTATTACTACTATTACCACCACCACCACCACCCTCACCATCATCACCACAACTTTGTTACTGCTGATGCTAATATTGTGGGACTACAGTTGCTGAGTAGTTTGCTGGTTGAACATTATGTGGTTTGCTGATCACTGCCACATCCAATTTTATTTGGGGCCCTTCTATGTACCAGCTGGATAGAGCATGTGGTAAAAACTTAAACTTAGCTTCTGATGTAAAGTTTTGAAGCCATTATCTCAAACTTCCTCTCTTCATTGTAAAAAACTGCATAATCCATATTCTTACTCTTTATTTATATTTCTTTATTTTATTGAGGAAAATTGTAGTTATAGCTGTGGTGTTTTGCCTCCAGTGAATTTTAATATACTGACCCAATTGTGTTCATAGGTGCTGAGTTTCCAGTAGAACACATAATACAGTATCTGGCAGTTCCCAATGTGCCAAATTATTGCCTGGTATAAAACATATTTTATTTCCTAAAAATTTGTTATTTAGGAGTCACAAAGTTGTACTTTTGTGCTTGAAACTGTGGCTAAAGAATTTACAGTTACTTGGTTCTGAGGTTTGTTTTTTATTTTAGTTTGATATTGTATGTATTTTTATTCTTTAACATATATTCATCAGAATGGTAGTGAATTGTCTTAGGAGTATCTTTGTGAGACATTTGGATTAAAAGCATTATATTTGTTCAGAGTGTACAGTACTTGATGTGAGAATTGTGATTCAAGTCTTACTTGTATTTGCCTGATATTTCTTTTCTCCCCTCAAACATTTGGTCACACTGTAACAGGATTAATATTTGTATGTGTTAGATGGCATTGTGTGTCCTCAGGTTGTGGATGGAGGAATGGCCTCCAATGTGGAGGGTAGCTGTGAATATACTGAATAAGCAGTCGTGGACAGCCGACAAGGGGTGCTTCTCCAGCTGGGGGGTTTGGTGAGGTGCTAACAACACCTTTCCATAAAAATGGGAAAATGTGTCATGTTAAGAACCATTCAAAAACTCCTGAACTCGGACTGATACTTTGGTATGACCTAAGCAATGGCAAAGGAACAAGAGATTTTGTACATGGAATGTCAAGTTCCCCTACAACAGCAGCCTAGGAATTAGCAAGATATAAATTAGATTTAATGGGTGTGCAGGAAGTTAGATGGGACAAAGGGGGCAAGTTAAGAGCAGGGGATTGTAATTTTTTGTATGGAAAAGGAAACAAACATCATCAATTGGGAACAGGATTTTTTGTCCACCACAGAAGAGTATCAGCTGTTAAGAGAGTAGAGTTTGTTAGTGATAGGATGTCATATATAGATTTTTTTAAATTGTATATATTGTGTCACTGTACTGATATATTGTTGTGTACTGACTGTATATAATACATTATACAAAAAAAAATTTGTTAATATACTATATAATATGTCATATATAGGTTCTGAGAGGTTGCTGGCATAATATAATTGTTTTGAATGTGAATGCACCAATTGAGGAGAAACGTGATGATTCAAAAGACAGTTTTTAAGGGTTATTATAGCAGGTTTTCTGAAGTACCATTTAAAAATTCTCTTAGAAGATTTTAATGCAAAAGTGTGGAGAGAGAGTATATTAAAACCAACAGCTGGGAATGACAGTCTACATCAGGATAGTAATGATAATGGTGTTAGAATAGTAAACTTTGCGACATAAAAAATTTATTTTCCTGTGACCGTGCATCGAGAGCAAAGCGTGAAGAAAGAATACCAACAAGATGCAACAGTATAGATGATTTATTGTCAGTTCATTCTGGAATTGACAATAAATCATCTATATTGTTGCATCTTGTAGGTATTCTTTCTTCACATAAAAACATAGTTTTTAAGAGCAAGATGTTCCGCACCGAAACTTTCAAAAATACACCTGGACCTCTCCTGATGGGCAGACTCAAAACCAGATTGATCACATATTGATAGTTAGGAGATGGCATTGAAGTATACGTGATGTATGATCTTTCAGGAGAGCTGACTTGATAGTGATCACTATGGTGGTTGCAGAAGTAAACAAGCAGCACAGATGTTTGATGTGGAAAGGCTAATCTCAGGAAGCTAAACGAGTTGGAGATTAGGAAACAGTATCGGATTAAGATCTCAAACAGGTTTGCAACTTTGGAGAACTTAAGTGATAGGGCATAAGTAGGGTTTGGGAGAACATTAAAGAGAATGTCAGAACCACAGCTAATGAGAGTCTTAGGTCTCTACAAATTGAAGCAGTATAAGCTATGGTTTGATGAAAAATGTTTAGGTTTTTTAGATCAAAGGAAGCAGGCTACAATTGGTTACAGGATCCAAAGCAATGCAGATAATCTAAACAATGTAAGACGTGACACTAGTAGATATTTCAGGAACAAAAAGGAGGAATATCGAAAAGCTAAAAGTGATGATGTGAGGGCATGGGCTGGATCGATCAGGCTCAGAACAGGGGGCAGGCGGTTGTGAATGCAGTAATGAACCTTCGGGTTCCATACAGTACGGGGAATTTCTTGACTAGAAGGACTCTGTTGTATGTGTTACACCCCTTGGTAGGTGAGCACACACTTACTTGCTTGCTTCCTTATTTACTTACTTACTCACTTACTCACTCACTCTCTCCATGGAGCAGAGTCCTTCTTGAGACACTAACTGGTTTTCAGCTAGTCAAGAAATTCCCCACATCATAGGGAACCCGAAAGTTCATTACCAAATTCACATTTGCCTGCCACCTGTCCCTATCCTGGGCCAGCTTGATCCAGTCCATACCCCTACATCCTACTTCCTGAAGATACTAGCATGCACTCCATGTTTAAAGTCTGCATGCAGTAATGTTGTGTGTTTTTAATGAGGATTTTGAGTTTGACACGTGTGTGTGTGTGTGTGTGTGTGCTAAATGAGCGACAGAATGTTTTTTGAGTTCTTAGAGTTTTCTTGTTGGACATTTTGACCCTTGAGGAGATCCCTATATTGTCTCCAAATGTTGGGGGTCAGTCATCCATTGAGGCATTGCCACATCCCAGAAGAGCGGAGACCTCATATGATTTTCTGTTCATATGAGCCTTGGTCATAATGAATTTTGTAATGTAGATATGTAAATTAAACATTACTGAACAGTGGATTCATATACTATATTTTATAAAGAGTACTTACATTGTGTGACATGAATAGATTATTTTAAGTTGCTTATATTGTGAAGTTACAATTGCTTTCAGTATTAAAGCATACCATAAACATTCCAATTTATGTAAGTTATCTATTTGTGGGGATGGGTGTGCATGTATAAATATTAATGTGCCAGTAAACAAAATTCCAGCTTTAACAACACGTTCTGAAAAGGAGCTATATGTTTGTGGCTACACATCCCTACAGTTCCTCTTCAACACTGCTCTTTTGAAAAGTGCTCAGAATGCCCCATTACAAAGAGTATGGGATTTCATTGCTCAAAAATGTAAGTTACTATGTTCTGATGCAGTGCTTCTGAGTCTTTTGTTGCTCGTGGTATCCTTCAGATATTTGTCTGTTTTCGTGGCACTGTAGAATTTGAGTAAAGAACTAATATTTATAATACAAGTTCACATATATGTAAATAATGTCAATGATGAACTAATATGAAGTGTAAAATTATTGTAAAACTGAAAAACAATGTTTTAATACAGAAGTAAGTTTAAAGCTTGAATACATGTAGTGGTTTCTAAACGATAATCATTCTTCCATTCATATCTTTCCAGCACACTTGGCAAAAGCTGACAGCACACTTGTTGTGGATCACTGTTCTAATTGCAGGAAGTGTAGTGTTTCGGTTTTGGGCCTGAACTTGGTTTAGGTTCTGTTGGTGGCATGTAAGTTTATTTTGCATGTAAGGTACTTTACAAAGAATATTGATTTCTTACTCAAGTATTTAATAATGGGTAATTTTTCAGGCTCTTATTTTATTATGTACAGCAGCATTGAGTTTTTGTTCTAATAGTGTGAGGATTTGCATGCCTTATGATGATATAGAAAAATCCTACACAAGTGACATACCCACTTTTGCTCCTTATTTTTAGTACAGTTGGCTTGTTTGTAGGTAAGGTGGTTTAATAGCAAGCCTACAGTTTTCATTAAGTTAGGCAAATAAATGAAACTGAATATTTCAGATATTGCTCAGTGGCAATAAAGAGTTGTTGTGTTTATCTATTAAAATGTTTTCTAAGCTTCTGAAACTTTCCATTTGAAATTTAACAGATTTTTAATGCTCATGGAAACAATTTGAAGTATGAGTGTTGGCAGACAAAAAAATTTGTATGGCTTGTAGTTTTCTAACCTAAGAACCTACACTGATTTTGATTGTAACAGGGAAATTTTCCTTAATTGTGAGCCATCTTCAGCACGGAAGAAAAATCTTAGCAGCCGTAAATATGAAGATGATTATGTGGTGAAAACAGTAGCAACATGATGGCTGATAACAAAGGACATAGACTTCTGTCGTCAAGTAATAGAAAAGCTTGTACTACAATAGGATAATGCCTCATTCATGGAGGAGACTGTGGGGGGAAATGTATTCATTTAGAAGTACTATTAAATCAGAACTGTTCATATTAGAGCTGAAAAGAGCCCAAAATATATACACTGTAAACTTACCCTAATTCCTTTAATTAACACACCAACTAATGCACACATATATCATTTAAAACTCTAAAACTTTTCATTAAAACGCTCCTACATGTTTCCATTATAAGATCATCCGCAGGGAGCATACTCTGTTCCTTGCTAAAGTTAAAGTTTAAGAACACTTAGTGATTAACTTCGTTATGTTAACTTGGTGCTGTGTCAGCATGTCGTATGTTGTGTGTGGGTCATACGCTGTTGAGAATGAGCCTGGCTATGGATGTGCATTGTGTGCTGTATACCATAAGACACTTAGTTAGTTGGTGTGTTAATTAAATGAATCTACAAAATGCATGGTGCAACGTATAGTTACCCTAATTCCTTTTTTTTGTGAATTGTAAATGCAGTTTGAAGTTTGGTGTTCAGCCTGTGTATCAGAGTGGTCCAGTAAATGCGTTACCCCTCACTGAGTAAAACGAATGAAATGCTGAATGAATTCCACATTTACCTCCGGTGCTTACATTTCTTTTCCTCTGTGTGTTTGTTCAGAATGATGAAAGGGTAATAAAGCAATGGACATATTAAGACATGTTTCATTAATATACCTGCTGAGGCAATGGAAAGAAGACCCATAGATGGACCCGCCTACTTCCCTCTCAGTATACTAACATACATTTACTTCATGAAGCCATTCTTTTTGCAGGAATATTGGTAGTTAAATGACATGATAAGCAATGTTAGTGATCCTTAGATGCATCATCCCCGTTGTTTTTTAATGAAAATTAGGAGGGGGTGGGTATGTCAAAACACAACTGTCTTTGTATCCCATTTATGAGGCTGACATATTTTGGCAACTGGGCCATCGTCAGGTCACAAAAATATATGAGGAGAAAATATACAAGAACATTAGTTGTTTTTGTATTTTGGGCTTTCAACGAGATATCGTTGTCTTTCGGTTATTTATACTGAAATTAATAATATATTCGACAGGTAAAGTAGATAGAGAATTGAGTATATATACATGTTCTAAGTGACGTCTTACGAGTAGAGATGTGCGTTTCAAGTACGTATGTATGTTGTACACTTCGATTGCTGTGAAATAACCAGGTGGGGATAGTAGTACTCAGTGGAAACCTTGGGGTATCACGATCGGGATACGTGCTGATGGCGCAACGTTATTTTTGCCCATTTAATGTCCAATAAAAATGAACGATGTCCAGACGTTGCCAGCGACTCGGTTTCGTACATCTGGTAACCAAATTACATTATCCGTTGGTAACGTTTAATCTCCAGGGAACCGATCATCTTTGAGTATAGATCGTCACTCATTTTCCGTGGAATGGTGCGGCGATTAATTGTGCTAACCGACAACACCCGGTTGCCGCGACTTCTACAATTTTTTTGTGCGTTGCTGGTATATAGCTTTCCTGGTAGACGGTAGATTGTGGACTTGCGGGATGAGCGTGTGCACGTATCATCTAGTATGGTCGTGTGTGTTCAGTATTAATCTGTGGTCTGGGGACGGGCTGTGCCACAGGTTATCGGCTGAGCAATTCCAATCACGGGCACCCAATTTTGGCGTTATGGTGTGTGATTCGCTCTGTGTTATTGTGTAGTTTCAAGTGTTGGCAGTATTAATGTTTGAGGTGAATGTAATGTGCGGAGGTTATGAGGCTTTTGATTCAGTAGTGGTCTGAATATTTAACATAACACTAAGTATAATGGAAGAGACAAACCTTGTCTGCATACCAGGTTAGAATTTAATGTGGTAGTTCTTGATTACTTGTATGTCTGTCGTGTAATGGTCCGTAGTTCAGTTAGGAGGAAGGATGGATTTCGAATCAAGAAATTGTGTATAATTTGCTGTCATACAGTAATATTTTCTGATTCAGATGTAGCTAATGAAGTACAATTTTGTGATTTTTAGGTCAAAGGTTATGTCTGGCAGACAAAGAACACATCTCTGGTTGCGGTACATACGAGAGGAATGGATATATATATTCTACTCTTGCGGGTGTTGTGAAAGTTGTAAAAGAGGAAAGGGTATTTATAATTTTTTGTTTCATGATTCATATTGTCATGTACGAGTTTGAACGCCTCGAAACCAACGCAGCGTTTTTCAGCTTATTTTTCTGTGTTGCAGTCATCCATGATTCAAGTACACAGCAGCAAGGAGCAGGGCATTATCCCAGCTCCAGGGGATGTAGTAACAGCCAAGGTAAGATGGTAGCAGCAAACACTGATTTTTAATAATAACTAAGAGGCGAGTTTAAAGATGAATACTCTAGCAGTATGGTGTGGTGAACAGTACACAGAACCTTTTCTTGGATACTGAGATTTATGTCTGATATTTTTTGAGAAGTAGCAATAAGTTCATGCTGTGCTGGCAGCCCTAATGTGTTCAGGAAATAAAATTCATGTAACAGAAGATTTGGGAAAAGGGGGCATTTATTTGTGTGTCATAATACACAGACTCCATGCATATAGAACAGTTCAATCATAGCTGATAAATAAAAAACCTACTAGATGTCACTTGTTACTTTTATTTTACTTCTTAGAGACTCAACATGTTTTGGGCACTAATATGTCCATATTCAGGAGTTTGCGACTATGTTGTTGAACTACCACATTGGCTGTTTCATTCTTGATTTGCTGTGTGTTGGAGTTAGGGTGCGGTTCGACTAGGGTGGTATCCAGGCATCAGCCGGCAGCCTGGATACCACCCTAGCCGAACCACACCCTAACTCCAACACACAACAAATCAAGAACAAAACAGCCAATGTGGTAGTTAAACAACATAGTCACAAACTCCTGAATATGGGCATATTAATGCCCGAAACATGTTGAGTCTCTAAGAAGTAAAATAAAAGTAACAAGTGACATCTAGTTGGATTTTATTCGCCAGCTATCACAATGATACATGGTCCAATAAACATCAGTTCAATCATAGTATGGCATTGATGTTTTTCTTAATTGAGGAGACCTGATAATGGCTTGCCTGTACCAATGTTATCACTGTCATTAAAGGCAAAGTCACGTCAGTAATGTTTGAACAGAATTTATGAAATCACAAAGAACAAGACTGATGATTGATAATGAATATATGGTGTGGGTTGTATCCAGCTAGATGCAAGGTGGTTTCATTAGTGTATATTTTGTGTTAGTGAAAAGCAGGAGATTTCTTGAGCATCTGAGCACTTTGAATTCTCAAGGAAGCCTCTGTACAGTACACTACTTAGGTCCATGTTAGAGAACAATGTAAATGTTTCTTAGTGATTGCGAAGAAATATTTAGTTCCTAGGCATTTTTTAGGAAATAAAGCTCTGTGCCTTTTGTGGTTGTGTGCATCTGTTTGTGATCCAATATCCATGCCTAAATTATTGGACAGATTTTTTTTTAATTTTGATATTAGAGATTTTCAATAAAAGGTGTTGAATTCTGATTTCCAGCCATATGAACCCACTGTGAAGCCCATTTTATGAATGATTGTAAGTGAACTTCTTCATGTGGAAGTATTTGTTAGACGATTCATAGAATTCTATGAGCAGGTGGCAAGTAGTAAATTGCAATGAACATGACTGGGAATACTGAGGCTAGATTGTTGAATACACGCTTTAATCTTGTAATCAGTTCAGGTGTTAAATTATGGATGCTTTATCATGTTATTACTACTGTTTGAGTGTTTGGATTATGGGTTTTATGATTTGTGTTAGGTGACTACACTGACTCAAAGGTACTGCAAATGTGTTATAAAGTGCATAGGCGACACTGTTCTAACTCGACCGTACCGAGCAGTCCTGCGCAAAGAAGATGTTCGTGCTACAGAGAAGGACGAAGTAGAAATGATCAAGAGCTTCAGACCAGGGGATGTTATATTAGGCAGGGTTGTATCCTTTTAAAGTTCTTTTTCTCCTTATTGGACTTCATACTCACTAGGGATATCTTTGTTGCTGTAATATAGTTGTCTTTAGACTTATGTCTTTATGCCATTGGTATTATGTAGCATAATTCATAAGAAAGGCAATAATACATATATTTGTTTTCAGTCACTTGCAACAATATTTTATTATTTAACTTACAGGCAACAAATTTTGGTCATTAGACCATCATCAGGCCAGCTTCACATAAAATTTAAAACAGGTTATATGTAGTGCACATTATGTGCACATTTTATGTAAAGATGGCCTGATGATGGTTAATATTGTTGCCAATAAAAATATTGTTGTGTTTGACTGAAAAAAAATATATGTATTGTCTTTCAATTCTGTAACATAACAAGATGTCCTCTACAAAACAAACAAACAAAAAAACTGAAATAAAATAATTGATAAGACTTCCAGACTTGACTTAGATCAAAGGTTATATGATTCATTTGAATACTTTCTGGACTGACCACTAGATAACATATTGTTGCTAGCAGGAATTTTTATTGCTAGTTGTTGATAGAGTTAGCTGAGTCCCTGTTTGTAATATTGCTGTAGCTTGTATGATTGTTGGGTAATGTCTTGTTAAGTAGCAGTATGTTTTGTTCCATTTCCAATTTTGGTGTACACAGAAAATGGAAGATTTGGAAGAACAAGAAGGTGAAGGTGCTTGTTCTTGGAAACAGAAGAAGTACTATCTGTGAAGTTGGTAACATTTTGGGAATATTATGTGGATGGTTTAAGAGCATTTTGAATGATAATCTGATCACACATTGAGTTGCTACCAAATTTGTGCCCAATCCGCTGAGTGATGAGTGGAAGGAGAATCCTGTTAACACATGCAAAGAATTTCAAGTGAGGCGTGAAACAGACCCATAATCCTAATTTAAGACAGTCATAGGTGATTAGGTGTGGGTGTGACTAAGAAACCAAGTGGCAGTCACCTCAGTGGAAAAAACATGGAGGCAAAAAAGGGAAGGGGATATACTGATGTCGTCATGATTGAAGTAAAATTGTGGCATGCTCTTGAGAAGTTTGAAACAGTTCAATGCACAAACTACTGGAACAGTGGCATGATTGCTGGGCTTACTGTATGAAGTTCCAAGGTGACGTTGAAGGGGACAACATTGATCAGAAGGTGTAATTGTTAAAGACAGATAAATTCAGTCTGAAAACTGTTTGATTGCACCATGTATTGTCCTTTGCATTGTGACACCATATAGTGTGGTAGATCGTTAGGATCATTGCCATGTAAATACTGAGATGTAAAGTTGTCTCATTAGTTACTGAGCACCATGCCATAAAGGTGTATGGATCCACACGTTGTTAACTTTAACACTAGATGGAGGTGAGTGACACACATGCTATGACCACTTTACTCAAAGGGAAATTTACACGTTTCCATTGAATAATTGGTGGAATGGACCCCAGAACTGATTTGGACAGAGTGGAAGTGAGAGAAATCTGTCCTTTCAATGAATGGAATCCTGATCTCTCAGTACATTCAGTAATGTAGTTACTTATTGACCAAATATTGCTGTTGGTATTATGTGGATGGTTTGTATTGATAAATATATAGAGTTTCCATCCAACACAATTCTTCATTTATTGCAACAGAGCTACATGTTTCGTGATCTGGCCGTCAGTTAAAAACTTTTAAAAGGGAATTTATACATACACGGTATACACTTCTTTCGTTGTGAGATCTGTTATATTACAAAAATTAAATTGCTTCATGTTGTGTATGCCTTGTGTGCATATTTCCTTTTCTAAAAGTTTTCAGTTGACAATCTGATGACTGCCCTATAAATGGACCAAAACATGTTGCTGTATTACAATAAATGATTAGTTGTGTTAGATGGAAAGTCTGTATACCTATCAATACTGGTAATATAACACAATGGGATGGCAACCATTAAATGTGGATTATTTACTGAGTTACCTTTTCTGGTATAGTGAGTAGTTATAAATGCTGGTTGGACATGCCAGATGTTTGGGCATAGTTATGTTAGTTACCAACAGTTATGCAGCGTAAACCAACAAAATGCACGTTTTCTAAATTAATATTGTAATTTTTAATTTTGTTGATGTCTTCTGCATGTTTTGAACCTGAGGGTTTATCTTCAGGAAGACAGTTGTATATGCAGGTATGGTATTGTGTGTTTTACAAACTGAAATTATTTATAAGATATCTAAGTATAAAATATTTGAACTTTGTAAATATATTGATATGAACATAAAACACAGTAGTTAAATCTTATGATATAAAATAGGATATGTAGATTGTATCAGCATACACTACATATCCTAAAAACAACCATGAACATGGTCCCATTAATTACCACCACGTCCCTCCTAAAACAAATTACTAACAGCCTCACTAGTAATTCCTTATGGACAATTTTATATCCAATCACACTATTACCACAAGGAACTCATAATGGAATACAAAACACAGGTGAAAACAGCCCATGTACCAGTTGATCTTCAAACCCTGTGTTACGTCACCACCTGCAATATGCACTGATCAATACCCTGACATTACCAACTTCCTAGACCTCAGTATTGAACACACTGTTCTGCCTACAAGACTGCTTGTGCTGATGGTATGACCATATTCTAATCTCACTTTATAAAACATTCTGAGACACTGTTGCATTTCCTGAAAAACTTAATGTAACATCTTACGGTTTTATATTGTGATGTTTTCAAGTTTTTGTACAATAAAAGTTAACTACTGTTTTTTATGTTCATATCAATGTATTTAAAAATTTAAATATATTTCACACTTAGATATCTTATAAAAGCCTTTTATTGTAATTACTTTATGTAAAACACACTATACCATACCTGTATATACAACTGTCTTCTTGAAGATGAACCCTTGGTTTTAAATCATGCAGAAGACATAAAAAAATTGAAAATTAAAATAGTAATTTAGAAATGGTGCATTTTGTTGGTTTATATTGTGTAATTATATTACAATGCATGGTGCAAACAACAAAATTTGCAGCAGTTGTTTGTAGTTAGCAGCTTTGGTGGTCTAGGGGTAGCGTGCTGGCCTTTAGTACCCAAGTTTGTGGGTTCAAACCTGGCCGAAGCCGTCGGATTTTTAGGGCGAAAAAATCCTCAGCACGCCTTCCTTCGGAGGGGAAGTAAAGCCATCGGTCCCATGTCGTAGATTT